>Ga0209196_1000306_pt1 | contig 40209 bp, 26 predicted proteins | sample COGITO_mtgs_1105_5_FD_184801 | JGI IMG/M metagenome (GOLD analysis project Ga0209196, IMG submission 184801) | Pelagic marine microbial communities from North Sea - COGITO_mtgs_110509 (SPAdes) (version 2) | ecosystem: Environmental > Aquatic > Marine > Epipelagic ... | reverse complement strand
TTATCGACCCTGAAACATCCTTACCACCGTTTATTCAAAAGCTCACCGGCATTGCCCCAAGCATGCTGCGCGGTGCGCCGCTATTTGCCGAGATTGCCGAACAACTGCTCGGCTACCTGGAGGGGCGTACATTGGTTGCCCACAATGCGCGCTTTGATTATGGTTTTCTAAAGAATGAGTTTCAGCGCGCCGGCATCAGCTATAACGCCAAGCCGCTGTGTTCAGTAAAATTTAGTCGCAGTCTCTATCCGCAGTTTAAACGTCATGGTCTCGATCAGATTATTAAGCGCTTTCAGCTGCCGATTGAGAACCGTCATCGCGCCCTCGACGATGCGGAGATGATTCAGCGCTTTTTTCTGAAATCATCGGCGCTGTTTTCCGAGGAGGAGATCGCTGCGACCTGTGCCAGCTTGCTAAAGAATCCGGCACTGCCGCCACTGCTTAAAGCCAGCGATATTAAAAAGCTGCCCGCCTCAGCCGGGGTCTACTATTTTTATGATGCCAGTGGCGTGCTGCTCTATGTGGGCAAGAGCGTGCATATCCGCAACCGTGTGATGAGCCACTTTTCCCAGGATCATAAAAACCCCAAAGATCTGCAGATTAATAACAAGCTGGCGCATATCGATTTTGAAAAGGCGCCAACTGATTTCGGTGCGCAGATTCGCGAGAGCAACCAGATTAAGGCGCTGGCGCCGCTGTATAACCGCCGTCTACGTAAAACCAAAAAGCTCTATCAGTATCGCTGCGAGGAAGACCGCAATGGCTATCAGCGGATTGCTATTGAAGCGGTGGAGTTGGATGCCGATGGCGTTGATGAACGCTTTGGTCTGTTTCGCTCACCGCGTCAGGCCTCAAAGCAAATCGAGAAACTCGCCGATCGCTATTTTCTCTGCCATAAGCTGTTGGGGCTGGAATCGGATACCAGTGCGGTCAGCCAAAAACCCTGTTTTCGCGCTCAGCTGAAGAAATGCTTTGGCGCCTGCCATGGGGCTGAAGAGGCGATGGTTTACAATCAGCGAGTGAATACCGCGCTCAATAATTATCAGTTAAAAATGTGGCCCTATCCCGGTGCGATTATGATCGAAGAGCGGGATATGCAGGAGCCAGACAATGTCGCCTTTCATGTGGTTTATAACTGGCGCTATATTGCCAAACTAACCCTGATTGAGGATCTCTATGATCAGGGCTACCAGCTGGCCGATAGCCAACTGAACAATCAATATAACAACACAGACTCCCTATCCGCTCCGAGCCCTGAGGATGATCGCTTTGATCTGGATATCTACTTTATTCTGGTGCGCTTTTTGGTCGATGCCGAGAAGATGAAAATGCACAACCTTAAAATCTGGCCACTGCTGCCCTGCTCCAACGATCTCTAATTAAAAATATTTTAATTTAGCTTTTGATTTCCCTTGAAGAAATCCGCCCCGCACTAGATACTGTATATATAAACAGTAATAATGATTTTTGCGGGGAGTTTCTATGAGTGTCTTGCTAGTAAGACATGGCGGTACGGCCGTTCATATAAAAAACAATTTTGTTGGTATACCGCTATTTCGCGAGGCAGTATCCGCCGGATTTCCATCGCCGGCAGAGGACTATATTGAGCAGTCACTGGACCTGAATGAACACTGTATCAAGCGCCCTGCGGCGACTTTCTTTGTGCGTGTGCAGGGCGATTCGATGATTGATGCGGGTATCTATGCCGAGGATATGCTGGTGATAGATCGCTCTATACCGGCAACCCATGGGGATATTGTTATCGCTGGACTGCATGGGGAATTTACGGTTAAAGAGCTGCAGTTGCGACCGCGCACCTGCCTGATACCGAAGAACCGAGCCTATTCGCCAATTGATATCCCCGAGGGTTCAGAGCTGGATATCTTTGGCGTGGTCACCCATGTGATACGCAATCTTAGACATAAATAGCAGACTATTTGTGTCACAGCCCACCTTTGCTCTTGTCGACTGCAATAATTTTTACGCCAGCTGTGAAAAGTTATTTAGGCCCGATCTCAAGCACCGCCCCCTGGTTGTGCTATCCAATAATGATGGCTGTGTGGTGGCGCGCTCTAAAGAGGCCAAGGCGCTGGGCATTAAAATGGGTGTGCCGATCTTTAAGATTCGCCATGAGCTGCGTCAGCACAATATTGCGGTGTTCTCGTCCAACTACACACTCTATGCGGATATGTCAGCACGGGTAATGCGCACTCTTGAGGAGTTGGCACAACGGGTGGAGATTTACTCTATCGATGAAGCCTTTCTCGATTTAACCGGCACTCAATCGTTACTCTCCAATACTCTATTTGGCCAACAGGTGCGACAGATTATTGGCGATTGGACGGGTATTACAGTCTGTGTGGGTATTGCCCCAACCAAGACTCTGGCGAAAATGGCTAACCACGGGGCAAAAAAGTATCCGGCCACTCAGGGGGTTGTCGATCTTAGCGACCGCCAGCGGCAACAGCGATTGATGGCATTACTGCCGGTCGATGAGGTCTGGGGGATTGGTCGCCGCCTCGGCTTGCGCCTGCAGCAGATGGGGATTAACAGCGCCCTGGATCTGGCCAATGCCAATCCAAAACATATTCGTGAACAGTTTTCTGTGGTGGTCGAGCGTACCGTTCGTGAGCTCAATGGCGAGTCCTGTATCGCCCTTGAAGAGGCGCCGCCGACCAAGAAACAGATTGTCTGCAGTCGCTCGTTTGGCGAGCGGGTAACAACCTTGCAAGAGATGCGTGAAGCGATCTGCCAGCACAGTGCGCGGGCTTCGGAAAAGCTGCGCAAGGAAAAACGCTACGCGAAAGTGGTCAATGTTTTTATTCGCACCAGCCCGTTTAATGCTCAGCAACCGCAGTACTCGAACTCAATCAGCGGCGAGCTATCAGTGCCCAGTGATGATAGTCGCGATCTAATCAATCTGGCGATGCGGCTGCTGGAATGTATCTGGCGAGATGGTTTTGCCTACGCTAAAGCGGGGGTTATGTTGTCGGATTTTTACGAAGCCGGAGTCTACCAACCGAGCCTATTTGATCAGGAGGCAGCGCAGCCGAACAGCCTTGAGCGCAAAAACAGCCTTGAGCGCGAAAACAGCCTTGAGCGCAAAAATAGCCGTGAGCTGATGTCGACGCTGGATAAAATTAATCGGCAGGGCAAGAGTAAGCTGTTCTTTGCCAGTCAGGGGGTTGCTATCAATTCAAAGACAGGCAGTTCGAAGACTAAAAACTGGACCATGAAACGCGACCATCTGTCCCCTGCCTACACCACTAATTGGGATGATATTTTAAGAGTGAAATGAAGAGTTAGGTGACCGGCTCAAATAAAAGATACCGAATTATTTATCCGCCTTCTTATATATCCACCTTCTTATTTATTGAGCGATAGGCCAGTGCTATAGTCTATTGCTACAAGCTATGGCTACCGATTTAAAAACACTGAGGGGATATCTGTGCTCGAGATTCCAGTCTGGCATCAGGTCAGCGCTGAACAGTTTGAAAACGAAATTGTTCCGCTAAATAAACCAGCACTACTCAAATCACTGGCCGGCGACTGGTCGGCAGTTAAGGCTGGAATAGAGTCCCCCCAGGCAATCGTCAATTATTTAAACACGATGGCCACTGAGCAGAAGGTCGCTGCAGTGGTCGGCAACCCGGAGATTAACGGGCGCTTCTTTTACGGCAATGATCTTCAGACAATGAACTTTAGCCGTGCATCGACGACGCTGGGCTCTGCTCTTGAGCAGCTGTTAAAAATAATTGATCAACCCAACCCTCATGCTATTGCGTTGCAGGCAATCCCTATTCGCGATGCGTTAAACGGTTTTGAAGAACAAAATCCCCAACCTCTTTTGGATAGTTCCATTGCCCCAACTCTGTGGCTGGGCAATCGGGCGATGGTGGCTCCCCACTATGATATTCACGACAATATTGCCACGGTGGTTGCCGGTCGCAGACGCTTTACTCTGTATCCGCCGGAGCAGACAAACAACCTCTACCCGGGTCCGGTATTGAGCACACCCGCCGGGGTGCCGGTGAGTATGGTGGATATTCGCCAGCCGGATCTCGAGCAGTTCCCCAACTACGTGCAGGCTGAGGCAGTTGCCATGCAGGCGCTGTTGGAGCCGGGGGATGCAGTCTATATTCCAGCTCTGTGGTGGCATGGGGTGGAGTCACTGGAGAGGCTAAATATACTGGTTAATTACTGGTGGGGTGGGCAGACAGCGGAAACGCCCTCCGCTAATGACAGTATGATGCACAGTATGTTGAGCATCGCCAAACTGAGTCCGGAAAAGCGCGAGGCCTGGCGACAGTACTTTAACTACTTTGTATTTCAAATTGCTGAGGATCCTCAGCGACACTTGCCAGCAAGCTTAAATGACCTGGTGACTGATCTCGATGAGCAGCAGAAAAAAGCTCTGCGTGAGTTTTTAGGCAAGCGGCTACTCTAGCAATTAAGACTGGATCGCCCGCTTACATAGCAGGCGCTTTACAGTAACTGTTAATAAATCTCTGGTGGCTGGGCAGCTGGCCGACAATATTATCTACCGATGATTTAACGCTGTGCATAAAGGCTTTTAGTTCATCGTCGCTCATCATATCGACAATCGGATGGTACTGTTCCGGCACCAGACCCTGACCAAGCATCACCTGGGTCCAGGAGTTCTCGGCAAACAGATCGCCAACCTTGTGGAAGACACTGCCGGTACGCTTAAACATCTCTATACGGTGCTTCAGGGATTCGGGAATCTCCATGGTTTTACAGTGGCGCCAAAACGCGGTGTCTTCGCGCTGGGTGACATGGTAGTGAAGAACAATAAAGTCACGGATAAACAGAAACTCATCGTTCATCTGTTGATTGAACTCGGTGACATAGGGTTCCTTGATACCGTCGAAGGGGAACATTCTTAACAGTCGCAATATGCCGCTTTGCACCATATGAATACTGGTGGATTCCAGTGGCTCAACAAAGCCGCAGGCAAGACCCAGGGCGATACAGTTCTTATTCCAGTGCTGCTTGCGCTGCCCGGTGCGGAACTTGATTACCCGCGGGTCGGTTAAGGCTTCACCTTCAATATTATTTAACAATGTCTGGGTGGCTTCATCATCAGAAATATACTTGCTGCAGAACACATGCCCATTGCCAACTCGCGACTGCAATGGAATACGCCACTGCCAGCCAGCATCCCGGGCAATGGATCTGGTGTAGGGAATGGGTGCGCTCACCGAGCGAGTCTGCACGGCGATTGCGCTGTCGCAGGGTAACCATTGCGACCAGTCATCGTATTCAGTGTTTAGGGTTTCACCGATCAGCAACCCGCGGAAGCCACTGCAGTCGATAAACAGATCGCCTTCAATTTCTTCTCCGGAGGCCAATTGCACATGTTCGATATAGCCGGTTGTGTTGTTGGTGCCGACCTCGACAATCTTTCCTTCAATACGCTTGCAGCCGTGCTGCTCGGCGATCTTGCGCATAAATTTGGCGTAGAGGCTGGCGTCCATATGGTAGGCATAATTGAGCCCATCGGGCTTAAAAACGGCGAATTTATTGGCTTTGGCGGCCATTAACTCGCTGCAGTACTCACCGAAATCAGCTTTGATGCCCTGTTGCCGAGCCTTTAACCAGAAGTGTACAAAACCCGCTGCCCAGCAGTCTTTGCCGGTAAAGCCAAAGGAGTGAATATAGTCTTTGCCAACATCTCTCCAGTTTTCAAAAGAGATACCTAGCTTAAAGGTACCCTGCACGGCGGCCATAAATTCCCGTTCATCAATTTTAAGCAATTGATGCAGGGTGATTAGGGTCGGGATAGTTGCTTCGCCGACACCCACGGTGCCGATTTCATCGGATTCAATCAGGGAGATATCGAGATTTTTGCCCAGCAGTTTTGCCACGGACGCGGCAGCCACCCAACCGGCTGTTCCGCCGCCGACAATCACCACTTTTCTTACTTTTTGAGTGTTCAAAATAATCTCTCCGGTACTCTCTTCAATAAAGGCTTTTCAAAAAAGCCTCTTCAATAAACGCTAGCGCTTAAATCTACTTAACAACAGGTTGTGAATTTGCCTAGCCATCTGCTCATCCATTGGGTCTAAAACACCCCTGGCCTGTTCGGGAATATGCTGGTGATTCTCTTCCTGGGTATTAAACACATAGTGGTCAAAAATCTCTCGCCAGGCATCGCGCTGCTCTGGGGGAAGATCGCGAATACCCATAATCGCGTGCTGCAAAACATTGATAGGCGTACCCATATAGGCGGGGGTATTGCGCCACCAATAATTGATCAAAATATTCATATCATCCAGCGACTCTACATGGTGCCACCACATGCTCGGTATCAGGATTGCATCGCCAGGTTCAAGCTCGACAACCTGCGCGGCTTTTAGTGCCTCGCGAAATTTCGGGTGGGCTGCATAGTCCGGATTGGCGAAGTCGACCAGGCTAATAGACTGGCCCGCCGGGGTAAAATCTATCGGCCCTACATACAAATTCTCAAGCTGCTCTGGCGGAAACAGGGTAAAGCGCCTGCGCCCAGCCACGGAGCAGGCAATATTGGTTGGAAAATCATAATGAGCAGCTATTCGGCTGCGGTTGCCAACCCAGATACTGACCAGAGGATCCTGGCCATCGATAACCAGGTCATTGTCGCGGCGCAGTTCTGGCAGCCAATTATCGACCATGGTCGAACCCACATAGAGGGTTGGCGGCTGTGCTTCGCTGCTGTACTGGCGAAGATTTTCAAACACCTCTGGCAGCGGCAACCTGATCCGCTCGAAGTTAAAACCGCTGAGGTCGTGATTGTAAAAAATTCGCCCATCAATATCCGGCTCACCTCGGTAAGCAGTCAACTGCTGGCCACTGTCGAACTGTAGGATATAGGCTTCAGCTTCGTCAGAGGATTGCACTGCCGCGCTGACCAGCGGCCAGTCAGCAACCAGCCCGCGCAGCACCAAGGGCTCTTTGGAATTGAGAATATCGTCACTGAGGCTGTCTGGTCGACAACCTGTGACTTCTCTAACCTGGCGATTAATCTCTAGCAATTTTCAATCACTCATCATTAATTTATGTTGAAGGGTTAGTCGAGACTGGCATTTTTCTTAGCGATCAAGCCGCTGACATTTGAAAATGAGGCGACGACCATATAGATCGCCTGCAGGAAACCCTGTTCGTGCAATTTACCCAGTGTTTCAGGTTCAAGGCCGGCAAGTTTCTCTTCATTAATGGTGTAGAAACCCTCTAATCTATTGTTGGAACCATCCATTAGGGTGATATCCAGATTAAAGCCTTCCAGCAAATCGTTTTCTAATAGCGCGGCAATAAACGTTTTGTTCTGCTCGTGACCGCGATGAATGGTCTGTAAATTTTCCATGGATTTCTGCAGGTACTCACTGGGTTCACCGCTATCGGTAAACAGAGCTTCACTTTTGGCTTCCGTTTCGACTTCGGTGACTCGAGGACTTTCAACATTAATAGAAACCACGGGTCTCTTTTCACCGTTGTCGATATCCGGCGATTGCTGAAAGCCGATCAGAAAAGGATTTCTCTCAACCATCAGCGGCATATAGGTGGCATCCCAATGACTGCCATTCAGATAGAGATTTTCATCACGCTGAAAACCAAATAGCGCCAGTGGATAAAATTGTCCGGATTCACCATCTTTGGCGAAGAAGATTGGGTAGCAGGACTCAATATTCCTAAACTCCAGAGGGAATGTCATGGCGTACATCAGGTTGTCGCCATAGGCAGCGCTACGCTCGGTGATAACCCTTAGCTTGGCGTGCTCTGATTGACTAAGAAGTGAATATTTACTCATGCTGTAATCCTTAATATATATACTTTAAATAAAACTATGCCCGCTATATCTTCTGCAGCCCATAGGTACTGATTTTATTGATTAACTCGCGATTTGTCGGCATTGCTGCCTGTAGTTGCTGCCGCTGTTTGGCATTTTTCTGAAACAGATCTGCGGCGGCCTCTCGACCCACCCTATCTGAACGGCGAGTGGTTGTGCTCGGCTGGGTTTCGAAGTTCATGCCATAGAGCACATACTGAAAACTGGCCGAGGGAAACATCTCATCGGTATGGTTGGTATCGCGATGCCAGGGTCCCTGGTATTTCCACATGGCAATCAGCTCCTGCAGACTCTCGGGGATAGTTGATGGGTCGAGATGGTCGCGCCAGTACTGATCCTGGCGACGGTTCAAAATATAGTGAAGCTTAAGGAAATCGATAATTCGATCCCAGCGGTATAGGAATTTATGGTTGAAGCGCTTGGCGACTATGTCCATCATCTCACGATTGGCTGGCAGCTGTTCGGCGATCATATTCGCTGAAAGTTCGACCAGAATCAGCGCTGAGGCTTCCAGTGGCTCGATAAATCCTGCCGACATACCCACGGCGACACAGTTTTTATGCCAGAACTCGGCGCGATGGCCGGGATCAAAATTAATTTTCCGCGGCTCGGCGTCTGCAGCGGCCTGAGCACCGGCGGTGCGCTCTATATAGCTAAGCAACTCTGCGGTGGCCTTGTCTTCGCTGTTATGGGCGCTGGAGTAGACATGCCCGGTTCCGCGCCTCGAAGGCAGCCCAATATCCCAGATCCATCCGGCACTCTGGGCGGTGGACAGAGTGCAAGAGGCTATGGGGTCGTCGGGATTGGCATAGGGAACCTGAACGGCCAATGCAGTATCGTTAAATAGGTACTGTTTTTTACTGCGCAGTGGTACGTTGTAATGTTCACCCAGCAGCAGGGCTCTGGAGCCACTGCAGTCGATAAACAGATCCCCTTCAATAGTGCCGCTGGAATCTGTTTCAATTGATGAAATATCGCCATTTTCGGCGGAGTTCACTGCAATTACATTGGATTTTACGTGCTTAACCCCCAACTTCTCTACACAGTGCTTGCGCAGGAACTCGGCAAATTTCGCTGCATCCAGGTGGTAACCATAGTTAACCGCGCAGGCGTATTCGGGGGTTGAAATCTGTTTTGGAGCCCGTGAATCGTCGAAAAGTACACTCTGGGGAGAAACGGCTTGGTCAAATCTGGGTCTGCCCTCCTGCAAGGCCTGCCAGTGGGGAGCGAGATTGGTCTCGCTGTAGCCTTGAGGCGCAGTAAAAGGATGGGTGTAGTTGTCATTCTCGCCTGTGGTCCAGCCGGCAAACTCGGTGCCCTGCTTAAAGCTGGCGCTGCACTCGCGGATAAAGTCAGTTTCCGACAGGCCCATTTTTTTCAGCGTGGTGCGCATGGATGGCCAGGTGCCTTCGCCAACGCCGATGGTTTTAATATCCGGGGACTCGATAAGCGTCAACTGGAAATGATTTTCCTGTTGGTCACCAGCTTTAGAAATAGCGTGCTCGGCAGCGATCACACCAGCTGATAACCAGCCGGCAGTTCCCCCGCCCACAATAACAAGTCGACTTATTTGTTTACTCATTTGTATTAGCTTTTTTTTAGGCCTTTTATTAGACTGTTTTCAAGTTTTAGGGCTACTTCAAAGTAGTCTTATATGGATTCTTGGAACCTAGAATAGCGCGAAGATTCCATGGCTACAATCTTTTATCCGGGTCAAAACCTGCAGTTTGAGCGGTTGTGCATTTTCGCAAATTGCTGAAAGAAAGAAGCCGCTTAACAAGTTAAGCGGCTTCGGTTTTCATCTTACTTCTTTTACTTCGTATTACCTGTTTAGTGCAACCTTAGAACTTATAGCGAGCACCGAAGTTGTAGCGTGCGCCACCCTGGTAAACACCAAGCACCTGGCTATCGATACGGCCGTAGTTTCTAGGCACTGACTCAGTGATGTTAAGGCCTTCAACAAATACGGTGAAGTTCTCATCGTACTCATAGCTGACGTTAAAGTCCCACTGACCATAGGCTCTGACATTGGTTGGGTTGGTAAATGTACCCTGCGCCTGACCGATACCGGCGAGGAAATCATCTCTCCAGTTGTAGGCAACTCGCGCCTGCAGGCCATCTTGGTCATAGAAAGCAATGAAGTTAGCTGAGTCACTCAGGCCATTGATCACAAACTGAGCGCCATCGGTGAAGCTGTTGTCATAACTAATATTGGCATCAGCCATTGTGTAGTTAACAATCATGCCGTAACCGGTATCAGCAAAGTTGTGCTGAATAGCGAATTCCCAACCATCTACTCGAGCGTCGTTCATGTTGACATCAGTTTTAACATCAACAGGCACCAACGGATCGCCATCAACACCATTAATAGTGACATCTTCACCATTCAGGGTCCATTCTGGAGAAGGCGCTCGGTTTTCTTTAATCCAGTTAAATACTTCAAGCTCTGTAGTTGCGCCATCAACTGCAGCATCAGCTACAGCATTTAGCCAGAAATCACCCAGTGCAGGATGTGGCAGGTTCCAACGCTCAGACTGACGCTCTTCACCGGCAGCGATAAAGTTCTTTACGTCTTTCTTAAAGTAACCAATAGAGACATAGCTCTCTTCACCATAGTACCACTCGGCAGACAGGTCGAAGTTGGTTGACTCGATTGGCTCAAGGCCCGGGTTACCACCACTGGCTTCTGTTCCACCACTGTTTTGAAGACCTTTAAAACTCAAGCCTGCAAGGGTAGTTCCACCCTTAATCTGTGCGTAGTTTGGACGTGTCACCGTTTTGCTCACCGAGGCACGCAGAACCATATCGTCAGTTACCGAGATATCGAAATCTAGATTTGGCAACAGCAGATCATAGGCACCAATATCATCAACATTCTTTGGCTCTGAAGCGCTGATAATAAATTCATTGGCAACCTTGTTGTTAGCCATGGTCCAAGTTACACCGTTATACTTGGGAACAATACCAGCAGAAGCAACTTCAGTCTCTTCGTAGCGCAGACCAGCACGAATATTAATCGGCATAGCGTTAAACTCTGCCGAGTGATTTACCTGGAAGAATACAACATTTGTCTCTTCGGTAGTCTGCAGGTCTGAATCCCAGTCAACCATTTCACCGTTATAATCAAGTTTTCCACCCTGAATATCACAGTAGGCTGAACCACAGTTACCAGAAATATTCTGCTGCTTGGCGAGCGTTGGCTGATCTGGATTTTGGTCATAGCGCCCTGAAGCAATATTGGCTTCAGCTATCTCGATAAGATCTTCAAGATCCGCAGTAAAGAACACTACCTGCTGACGCGGGTCATCGAAATTTGCAACTTGATCAAACTGGTCGACAATAGATCGTCGATCCAGAACATTAACCAGGTCACCAGTGATATCAGTGATACCACCCCAGGTTCCACTTTCTACCAGAGCGCCCACTGAGCGGTTGCTAATTTCATTCAGCTCAACGCCGAAATCAATAGTCGTAGAGTCGGAGAAGTCAAAAGTACCAGCGAAGCGAGCTGCTTCAATCTGCATATCTGACTCGCCACTGCCGAACTGGCTACCAGTGATAATCATGTCTTCTTTATAGAGTGGACGAGCCGAGCCATCTTCTAATGTGCCCAAATCAATCTCAAGAACACCCATCTCACCACCGAAGTGACCGGTAGTTTTGCGACGGTTAAAGCTGGCCATAGTGATCGAACCAGAACGGGGATCCATGCTTGCTCTTGTAGCTGCTGAATCATGATAATCAAAATCAAGAACCAGGTTATCAGTCGCCTGCCACTCAACGTTCAGGCCGACTGAGTTTGCCTTGTTTCGGTCTTTGTTATAGCCAACACCATTGGTGTAGTCAGTAGTACCTTTTTCCTCTTCGGTGTAGAACAGCGGAGTAGAGTTACCGTCTTCAACAGTAGCCCAGCTTGAGGAGCGGTCTCTGTTACCACCGTTAAACCAAGAGGCCAAATCGTTGTAGCGGCTCTCGACAATCATTGAGCTGTATACATAATCAACCGTCGCAGTCACTGTTTCAGATGGAGTCCACTGCAGATTCAACATACCGTTAACACGGTCGGACTCAAAGTTTGACAGGCTGTAAGCCATGCTCTGAGGCTTGGAGAGCAATGTGCCCTCTGGAAGGTTTTCGATATTCAGGTGGCCCGCTTCACCAATTCTACGCGTCCACTCTGAAGTGCTTGCAGGACCTGTGTTCCATCCGCCAACAGTGGCAGAGGCTTGGCCGCCCTTACGATTCTGAGCAACACCACTCAAAGAAACACCCAGAGTGTCATTGAAGAAAGTGTTTGAGAAAATACCTGAGAGTTCTGGAGTCAGCTCTGCATCACCAATGGTTACTGATGAATCAGCGACCATCTTAACGCCAACGCTGCTCTTAAACCCTGGGTTTTCAAGGGGACGTGAAGTAACAATATTGATTGAAGAACCGATACCACCAGTTGGGACGTTTGCCTGACCAGTTTTGTAAACTTCAACAGCAGAGATGCCCTCAGAAGCCAAATCGGCAAAGTCAAAAGAGCGGTTAGTGCCATTGTGAGTAGGCAACTGGCGACCATTTAGAGTTACCAGGTTGTACTCAGGACCAAAGCCACGAACAGTAACTTGGCTACCTTCTCCGTTTGAACGGCTGATAGAGACACCAGTGATACGCTGCAGGGATTCTGCAAGGTTGGTATCTGGAAATTTACCCATGTCTTCAGCAGTAATAGCGTCAACAACACCTACAGAGTCTCTTTTGATCTCCATATTTGCCTTCAAGCTGGCACGAAGACCACCCTGAACAATAACTTCCTGAATCGCGCCGTCGTTAGCAAAAGCAGGAGCGCCAACACCAACAAGCGCAAGAGCAATACTGCTAGAGAGAACATTTTTCTTCAAAAACATCGATTTATACCCCCAAGGTAAAAATTATTTATTATTCTGACTTTTATCCTTACGCCCAAGCAGCGGAAATTAAAGCCTTTCACTTCAGAGACTACCTCAGATAAACCATTCATCTCACTACATTTGAGACTAACGGAGCATTTATGCGACGACTGAGACCATTTCAGTGATTATTGGATTGTATTGACTATAATAAGCGGGCAATCGGACGCAATGACATCTTATAAGGACAGCTTAATGCCCCGCCAAATAACTCAGCCACTCTGGAATACAAGTGTTAAAAGCATCAATGCAAGCAATATGCATCGATTTTCTCAACAGCTCGAACGAGACCTCGGGCTAGTATTTAAGGATTACCAGCAACTGCATCAATGGTCAGTCGATCAGCCTGCAGAGTTCTGGCAGCAGATTTGGCAGTTCAGCGATATTCGCGCATCGCGGCTAGCCGATCAGGTGCTCACCGATGGCGACCAATTTCCCGGAGCGAAATGGTTTAGTGGCGCACGCCTTAACTATGCCGAAAATGCCCTGCGCAACCGCAGTGATAAGACAGCCCTAATATCAAGGCTGGAAAATGGTTCGAGAAAAACCCTCAGTTACGCCCAGCTCTACCAGCAGGTCGCGGAGTGCGCCACAGCTCTGAGACAGTCTGGCGTGGTAACCGGTGATCGGGTTGCGGGCTTTATGCCGAATATTCCAGAGACTATCGTGGCCATGCTAGCGACTGCCAGTATTGGCGCGATCTGGTCATCCTGCTCACCGGACTTTGGTATCAATGGGGTTATGGACCGCTTTGGTCAGATAGAACCCAAGGTGCTATTTTGCTGTGATGGCTATTTTTACAATGGTAAAACCATTGACTGCATGCCGCGTCTGGAAGAGATCGCCAGCAAAATTGACAGTATCCAACAGCTAGTCGTCGTGCCTCTTACCGGCAACCAGCCAATGCTCGAGAAGGTACCCACAGCGACTCTATACAGCGACTTTCTAGTTGACGAGAACACCCCGGAATTGGTCTTTGAGCAACTACCCTTTGATCACCCGCTGTATATTATGTACTCCTCCGGCACTACCGGCGTGCCCAAATGTATTGTTCACAGTGCCGGCGGCACATTGATTCAACACCTTAAAGAGCAACAGCTGCATACAGATCTAAGACCTGAGGATACTCTCTTCTACTTCACCACCTGCGGCTGGATGATGTGGAACTGGTTGGTAAGCGGCCTCGCCTCTGAAGCCACACTAGTTTTATATGATGGATCACCCTTCTATCCCCAGCCGGCATCGCTGATCGATATGGCTGAGCAAGAGCAGGTAAGCATATTTGGCACTAGCGCAAAATATATTGCCGCCTTGGAAAAAGCCGGGGTAAAGCCGAGTGAAACCCATAATCTGGAAAATTTAAAAGCCCTGCTCTCCACTGGCTCTCCACTCTCCCATGAAAGTTTCCGCTATGTTTATCGAGATATAAAAGCCGATCTCTGCCTGGCATCAATTTCCGGCGGCACCGATATCCTCTCCTGTTTTGTGCTCGGCAATCCCTGCCTGCCGGTCTGGGAGGGTGAGATCCAATGTCGCGGTCTGGGGTTGGCGGTAGAGATATGGAATGAACAGGGCCAGCCAGTTATCGAAGAAAAAGGCGAGCTGGTCTGCACCAAGCCTTTCCCCAATGCGCCGATCTATTTCTGGAATGATCCGGACAATAAAAAATACCTAAGCGCCTATTTCGAAACCTATCCAGGGATTTGGGCGCAGGGTGATTATGGCGAAATAACCGCCCATAACGGGGTTATTATTCACGGTAGATCCGATGCGGTGTTAAATCCCGGCGGTGTAAGAATTGGCACAGCGGAAATCTACCGTCAGGTAGAAAAGCTCGATGAGATTATCGACAGCATCTGTATAGGCCAGGCCTGGGACGATGATGTTCGTGTCGTGCTCTTTGTTGTATTGCGGGATGGCATCGAATTAACCGAAGAGTTACAAAAGACAATTCGCACCACGATTCGTCGCGAGACCACTCCGCGACATGTACCAGCCAAAATAATTGCAGTTGCGGATATCCCGCGGACTATTAGCGGAAAAATTGTTGAATTGGCGGTGCGCAAGGTGGTGCACAATCAAGCGGTTAATAACACCGATGCACTGGCGAATCCCGAGGCACTGGAGCAGTTTAAAAATATTCCTGAGCTTTTGTGTTAGAGCCCGTCGTAGCGAGCAAGATTATTAATATGAATCACCGCCTGAACCTCATGAACATATTTTTCCCGCAATTCTGAATACTCGAGCAGGTTTTCTGCCAGCTGATAACCGCTGGCAGAACTCTCCTCGCTGCGAAGACTTGCACGAGTAGCGCGAAGATCAGTATAGGCTCTATGGGTATTGATATTGCGAATATAGGATTCCACTGACTCTGAGACCGTGGCAAATTTTGCCACCTCATGATGGCTGCCAGAATTGCGCTGCAGTGGAACAAGACCGCAGCCTTTCTTATAACACCACTGGCCAAACAGGTTATTCCCCTGCACCGCAAAGCGCGAGGTTCCCCAGGCAGATTCAATGGCCGCCTGAGCCAGTGCCAGTGATGCCGGTACTGGATCAACCCTCAACAGCAGTTGCTCGACAACCTGTAAATCACTGCGGTTTTCTCTATCGACAAAATAATCTTCAGCTAATCCATCTAGCTCTCGCTGCTGAAAAAAAGACAGGTTACCAACATTATTTGCCAGCGCCTCAAGTTGTTTTCGATCATCTATAACAAGCCGATTACTGTGCTTTACCAGCGGCAATATATAGCCAAAGAAAGCACTTTTCTTCTCTTGCACCTGAGTGTAACGGGAAAAATCTGGCAGAGGATTTCTATCAATAATTGCCGCAAAAAATACCACGACACTTAAAATAAGAAAGCTTAAAACTCTTCGTTTAAATAACATAAAAACCCTGGGCTAAAAAAAACAGCCACATTGAAATGCAGCTGTTTTATCGATCATAAGATTAGCTTGGAATATTTAGTCCCTTAATCCACTAATCTTGGGTGTAGTAAATATTCTTAATATAGATCTTCTTATCTGCATCACGAGTGGTGCTCAGTATCGAAAGAACACTTCCGACATCACTCAGGTTGCCGCCATTGTGTAATTGACTCATAGGAATCTTGTAATCAATCCATCGGCTACCCAGTTTTCTGGATGTATTTGGACCAAAGCTAACAAAGTTATTAACCTGATTGTTATCTGCCCAGCGACCGCTCTGATAGCCAATCTGGAAGGAGACTTTGGAATTACCGCGAATAGTGAGATTCAGATGACCCGACTTAAATTTCGACAGGTTCTCGCCCTTTTTCGCTTGAATTTCAAATCCAGCACCCCAACCCCACTGCGCACCCTCACGGGTCAGGATTGAAACAACACCTTTGGGTGACATCTCAATACCGACAGTACCTTCCCAGGGGCTCAACTTGATTGGCGCACTTGGGTAAGTCATATCGTTGCTGGCAGTAGGCTTCATTTTTCTGTGAGCGATTACATAGGTACCAGCATTGACCGGCTTACCCGTCTTCAGCACTTCATTAACCGTGGTGATCTTGCGAACCGGCATGGTGCTCTTGAAGGGAGGGTTAAGCACATCGTTTAACAGCGCAGTTTCATCCCCACCGTAGCTTTTAACCAAAGGCTTGCCACCGCGAGTCAGACCGTCAAAACGTCCCTCATCAAATAGTTCCCAGAGAGCATACTTGGCTTCGTTATTGAGTCTGACAAAACCAAAGTGGTTTTCTGAACCGCCCGGGTTGCTGGCGTGTTTCCACTGCTCATCAAAACCTTCAAAGTAAAACAACGAAATACCAGCGGCATCAGTCCACTCACGCATAAACTTGTAAAACAGCGCGCCTTTATATTCATCGGCCGCTTTTGAACCGCCGGCACCGTAGGAGATATTATCCATGGAAGCCCAGCCAGTCTCGCCGATATGAATAGGCTTTTTAACGCCGATGCTGTTGAGGTAATCAACAACGCCCTGGTACTGCGACTGTGCATATTCCACCGCGCGCATCATGGTACCGGCCATCATCTCAGGTCTCGACAGCTGCTCTTCATGGGGAAGAACGCCCCAGTAATCTTGGTTGTAGTATGAATCGTGGAAAGGATAGGTATGCGCCGAAATAAAATCGACTGCCTTAACCAGCTTTTCCAAATCTTTCGTGTGGTACTGCTTGCTCTTACCACCCCAGGATTCATAGTTATCCGAACTGGTAATCCAGACATCTCTGGATAGACGCTTTTTCTTCTTCAACCCTTGCAGGTGATTTACCCACTTGAGAATGGTCTTCGGGAGAACAAAGTAGCTGGTCGCCCACTTCACCATTGCTTCGTTACCGACGGCAATCGCCTTAACAATACCCGGATACTGATTAGCCAGCTCTACGGCTTTATTGATTTCAGCGGTGTTATTTTTAACATTGCCTTTGCTGTGATCGACGTTATCGCCCCAGGAGCCCTGAGCTTCAACCCAGGCACCGAGCATCACATACATCTCAAAATCTGGATCTTCCTTCTTAAGCCTGTCGATTGCCTGTAGCAGTCGCTCGGCCATCAGGAACTGCGAGGTGTTGTAAGTACGCAGTACTTTAACGCCCATGGCAGAGAGTATTTTCATATCTTCAGCCAGGTCGTCAACGCTTGGCTGATCATCTCTGGAGATACCACGATAGCCACCATAGGACATCGCTGGATAGTTTGGGTTGCCAAATATTTCGGCTGCCGAGGGCCCGTTATCCCCACCGGACTTGCTTAGCGCAGAGCCACTGGCGAACAGAAGACCAATAGAAAGAATAAGTACAAAAAACTTTGGGAATTTAATCACAGCAGTAAATAACCTATGTTTGGTGGATAAAAATTGATGAATAAAATTTTATAGTTATAGAGGGGATTATATGGCTCACCCTTACTTTTATCAAAGTGATCGTTGAATTCTATCGACTGATTTACCGAATAAATTTTTAATCGGCACTTTATTTGAACAGTGAACAGCGTTATCCGCTTGTTCTCATAGGGCGAAAAACCCATAATCCCCGGCTCGTAAAAGGAACCCATCCATGAATCCCCGTAAAGTCGAGCTTATTAAGCAAGCGCAAAACTACCAGTTAACTGTTGACGGAAAACCGTTCTACATCAAAGGGGCCGGACTTGATCTTGGCATTGATAATATAAAATCCCTTGCCAGCCATGGGGGCAATGCGTTTCGCACCTGGCGTGTCGAAAATGGTGAACAATCAGCACTTGAGATACTCGATGAAGCTCACCAGCATGGCCTAATGGTCTGTATGGGCTTGGAAGTTGCCCGTGAACGCCATGGCTTTGACTACGATGATAAAAAGGCGGTTACCGAACAGCTGGAACAGATTAAGCAGGATATTTTGGCCCTTAAAGATCATCCCGCGCTGTTGATGTGGGGAATTGGCAATGAACTCAATCTTCGCCATACCAACCCAAAGGTCTGGGATGCGGTTAATGATCTATCAAAGATGATTCATCAGATCGACCCCAATCACCCGACCACCACGATGCTCGCCGGGGCTGAACCAGAGGATATTATGCTGGTGGCTAAGCGCTGTACGGATGTCGATCTACTGTCATTTCAGGTCTACGGTGAAATCGATCAGTTGCCGCGCTTTCTTGCGGAAAGTAAATTTAAGGGTGCTTACACAGTCTCGGAATGGGGCGCTACCGGTCATTGGGAATCACCGCTTACCGATTGGAAAAGACCAGTCGAGGCTAATAGCAGTGAAAAGGCTAAGTCTTACAAACAGCGTTACCTTAACTATATCGCCGCAGATACGGCTCAATGTATTGGCTCTTTTGTGTTTTTATGGGGACAAAAGCAGGAGCGTACGCCTACCTGGTATGGCGTGTTTCTGGAAAACGGCCTGCCTACGGGTGCGGCTCAGGTTATGGGACATCTGTGGACTGGCGAGTCGGTTGAATATCCAGCGCCAGTTATTTCTGCACTGACTATTGAGAGTTTAAGTGCCGCGGATAGCGTTCATCTTCAACAAGATAAATTCTATAGCGCTGAGGTCTCTGTTGATAAGCAAACTGACCAGGCGCTGAGTTACCGCTGGGAAATTATGCGCGAGGTCGATAAGGATGTGGAGAGTGATGGCGGTGATTTTGAGCCCACGCCCGAGATAGTCTGGCAGTCCGATGGAAGCAGCTGTGATCAAATACAGTTTAAGATGCCAAATGCTGGGGAATATCGTCTCTATGTGTATATCGAAGATGCCCGCGGCAATGCCGCTACCGCCAATATCCCAATTTTGGTGGACCCACTGGCCGCCAAAAAGGCCGCCTAACGCAACATACGCTGGCGGGCACACCATTCATCGACCAAATACACTATCTTCATCGCAAACCGGTATGTTTGGCAGACTGATCCTGTTATGTTTTTTGAATCTTTCATCATAGGACAGAAAGGCCTGCAAATAGCAGCCTAAAATTCTATGAAAAGAGCCCGGCTAGGGGTTGGGCAGGATATAAAACTAATAATAACTGCGGAAAAAACACATTATGGCTACCAATAATTTACAAGATGCCACGCTAAACAAAATTCCATTCAATCAGAAAGTCGCCTTCGGTTTTGGCATGCTCGCCAACCAGATGTTCCCTGCCGCGCTGGGTATCTTTATGGTTATCCTGGTTCAGAGCCTGGGCATGAGTCCTGTTCTATGGGGTCTGATTTTCTTTATCCCCAAGCTGGTTGATGCGATCACTGATCCACTGATGGGCTTTATCTCTGACCGTACTGTGTCGCGTTGGGGCAAACGTCGCCCGTACGTGTTTATCGGTGCGATTATCTCGGGACTGTCGTACATGATGATGTGGCAGCTCTCTGCAGAAAACACCGAGATGTATAACTTCTGGTATTTCCTTGGCTGGTCGTGCATCTTCTTTATCGGTATGACTGTTTTCAGCGTTCCCTATGTTGCTATGGGTTACGAGATGAGCAGTGACTTCCATGAGCGTACACGCCTGATGGCTGTATCTCAGTGGATCGGTCAGTGGGCCTGGGTGATCGCACCCTGGTTCTGGGTTGTGCTCTACGATCCCGATTGGTTTGCTTCGGCGACTGAGGGTGCAAGATACCTGTCTATCTGGGTCGGCGGCGTGTGTATGGCTCTGGCACTGGTTCCTGCGTTCTTCTGTACTTACACCAATACTGAGGCGTCGGATCAACAGCAGGTTACTGAACAGAAGACTTTCAAAGAAACGATGGGTGAATTTGTTCAGGGTATTGTGATTACTCTGCGTAACAAGCCTTTCCAGAAAATCTGTCTGGCGACGTTCTTGATCTTTAATGCCTTTAATATGGTGGCGGGCTTCTCTTGGTTTATTATCGTTTACTATATGAACGGCGGTGATCCGGGACTGGCTGGAAAGTGGCCTACGCTGTTTGGCTGTATTTCTGCGCTCTGCACCTGCTTCCTGGTTATTCCTATTGTTAATTGGTTTTCGCAGAAGTTCGGTAAGCGAACGGCGTTTCTTTACTCGCAGTCTCTCTCTGTACTTGGCTACTGCATGTTCTGGTGGAGTTTCTCTCCGGAGAATCCTTGGTTGATGTTTGTTCCAATTCCTCTGTACGCGTTTGGTATTGGCGGTCTGTTCACGATCATGATGTCGATGACTGCGGATATCTGCGATATGGATGAGCTGGAGACTGGACAGCGTCGTGAGGGTACTTTTGGTGCGATTTACTGGTGGATGATTAAGTTTGGTTTGGCTTTTGCTGGTCTGGCTAGTGGTTTGATTCTGAGCTTTATCGGCTTTGATAATTCTGTGGCTGCCCAGTCGGAGGAGACGCTGACTCAGTTACGTTTTGCGTTTATCGGTATTCCGATTGCTGGAACACTGACGGCGATCTTTGTTATGCGTAACTATGACCTGGATGAGAAGAAGGCTACTGAGATTCGCGATGAGTTGAATCTTCGTGCTGAGGCCGCTAGCTAATATAGAAGCGTCTATACATTAAAAGGCTCTGTCTTAGGACAGGGCCTTTTTTTTGGTTGTCATTTTTTGGGAGGGGTGCGCTGTTTGGGGTTGGGGAGCGGCCGCAACCAAGGGAGGCCTTTCAGGACTCACTCGAGCCATCCCTGGGCGTTCGAGCGCCGTTCCCTACGGCGCACGGTCCTGAAAGGCCTCCCTTGGCCACGACCTAAAAGCTAACCTTCAGTGTTCTAAATAAGTTAAAAAAAAGAAAATAAGGGTTAGAAAAGTAATCTGTTGTATCAGGCGAAGGTCAGAGTTGGGTGGGGACTTTTCCAAACCCTGTGCGGCATGGATGCTGCACTCGAGACTAGATGGACGATGTACAGGGATGTATGAGTGTCGCGTTAGGCAGGATGCCGGTAGCGACCGAGTTCACGGCGAGTCGGGGAAAGCCCCCACCCAACTCTGGCCGCCTCGATCTAAAAAAACACACCCAAACAAAAACTTTCAACCGCCAAAAAAAAGAGAAAAAAAAGGCGCTCAATGAGCACCTTTTTAGATCACAAACTATCTACTATTCAAGACCAGGCTTAAGAGCAACTTCGATCTGCGAGACAACGCCTTTCTTATCAAAGATCTGCATTGAAGTATCCGCATCAATATTATTGCCATCAATACTGTTGCTGGTGCCATCCGCATAGTGGACAACAATCGACGTCTCTTCAGCCAGGCTGTAGACAACCGGAACCTGACAGTAAGTAAAGCCAAGCTGACCTGTAGCCAGAGCCACAGACTGCTGATCGCCATTGATATCAAAGTAGCCCAGAGAATCTTCTTGTAAAAGGAACTCAGACTTTCTGAGGATAAACGGATTAAAGGTAATGCGCCCTTCAACAACCGAGACACCCACCTCAAGTAACCTGGCGATAACCTCTTCCTTCACCTGACCAGTCATACCCGGCTGCTTGGCACCGGCAAAACCAGGTGTGTGCGAGTATGGGTCGGTTGGGAATGCACCGTAATTATCCGGAGTCTTGTTAAAGCCGATACCTGAACGGATATCGAAGTAACAGTCAGCCAGACGACCGATAAGCACAGGGTCAGAACCATCAGCTACAGCCTTCTGGAAGTTCTCTAGAGCCGCGAGAAGCAGTTTAGAGACCATATGCCAGTAGATAGAACCAAGGCCCTCGTAGGCGTACATGCCGCCGGAACGACCAGTGAACTGACGGTGAGTAAAGACTGATTCGAAGATCTCTTCGATCAGCGACTCATCTTGATCGACAAGCTCAGCATAGCCATTCGTTTTCAGAGACTGCATCGCTTCCTTGGCACTAACGACATTATTAAAGCTGCCGTTAAAGTGGTAGCCACCTTCAGAGTTCTTCTCAACCAGCGAGCTATCGCCTGCAGAGACCAACGCCTTAAGCAGCGCCGAACGCTGAATATCAGCTTCGGGAATAATATTTTTATCAATAAATCGAGTTAACTCTCTATCTGGGTAGAGCAGATAAGAGTTCTGGCGAGCAGTGTAAACCGCTGACTGGCGCAGTGCGACCAGAACATCCAGAGCCTCTTCAGGCTTCAGGTAACCGGAGCTCAGCACCGCAACCTGACCTTCGAGCATCTCGTAGAGGTAAGTGATCTCAACAGTATCTTCGCCAGCCGTCATCAGATTGTAGGCGTGGTAGAGGCCATCTTCACGACGGTTGGCCGCGATAGTGTGGTCAATAAACTCCAGTGACAGTCCGAAGAACTTAACCAGATCAGCTGTTTTAACCGAAACGCGATCGCCAGAGAATGCATTCTCGTAAATGCCTGAACGGAATTCACCGCCAGCCAGACCAAGACGGTCAAGAACCTTCTTGCGATCCACATCGTTGATCTTTCCATCTAACAGATGCTTGTTATCAGAGAAGGTGCTATCGATAGCATTCAGCAGCTGATAGATCTCGGCAGACACTTCTACCTGATCAAATTCAACCGCAGAGAAAAGGTCGAGCAAGTACTGCTGGTAACGTCTGGTGTAATACAGAGTCACCATAGACACGCCGTAACCTACCAGTGCATTGTTAGCATCGTTCCACTCGGGACGCTGGGTGTTAAGCCAGATACCGCCTTCGGGAATAAAGTTTGAAAGCTTCGAGAGCACGGTGGCCAGTAGCTTCTCAGTCAGGTTTACATAGTAGACTGAATCGTTCTTATCCCAGATCAGACGACCATCTGCACCAACCTGCTCAACACGCTGGCTGATAATCTCTTCTGCGTCTTCGGCAAAATCAATCGTATTGTGCGGATCTTTAAGTAGATCTTCGTAGCCTTTGATCTGGTACGGAACATTGGCATAACAGAACAGATCGCGGGTCAAAAAGTCGCGCAATGTGCCTGGGTGATGATCGTTGGAGAACTCAAGGAACTTCAACAGATAGATTATCTGGTGATCACCCCAGTAGCCGATATTCGCCCATGGATCACTTGGATCGGGCTTTTCCCAATCAATGCCGGCCTTGGTAATTCGGTATGGGTTGTAGCCGTCCGCTGTGGTTGCGTTAACAAACTTGCAGATCATGCTTTCGACATAATTTGGAATCGACAGGCTGAGCGCTTCCCAGTTCTGGAAGATATCGCGCCAGTTGCCTTCGTAGTTAAGCAGCTGCGAACCATCATCTTTCTTCACCTGAATCGCAAACTTGTTCCAGGGACGCGATGGGTCACCGTGACGGCGGCTAAAGGAGAGTGGCAGATATTCCATACACAGACGCTGCAAGCTGGCTTCGCCCTGCTTTTCTGCGGCAGCAATCAAATCGCTGTAGTGGAAGTTATCGTCGAGATCAGCAAAGAAACCGGCAAACTTTTCAAACTCGCCGCGGTTAAAGCCTTTCACAAAACCAATTAAATCCTGCTTATCGACGGCGTAATTGTCAACAAACAAACCACCGCGCATCACATTAAACAGCACGTTGGCAAAATGGTGGTTGGCACTGAGTCGATCTTCAGTGACCTGCAAACCGTCAGAGGTACCGACGATTCGCGCAAGATTTAAGGAACCCAGAGCAATATCACTTTCGATCTGCTGAGCAATATCATTGTTGCTGTTAAGGAAAGCAATTAGCTCTCTAACATCTGCGGGACTCTGGTTGAGGTCGGCAACAATACTCCAGCTCTCTGAACCCTGTGCAGCCAGATTAACGGTGTCGTTAACAAAGTAGGCGCCGCGACGACCGCGAACATCCGCTTCTTGTTCAACAGATGAACCTTTACGGAATTCATCTAGCTGAATTGAAGAAACCAGCTTCTTAGAGTTAGGCAGACCTACAGACCAGACAGCGGTTGTAGATAGCGCTTCGCTGGGCTCTGCACGGTCAACCAGAATTGAGCTCATGCTGTAGAGACCAACACCGGCATCTGCCTGCAGTTCATTTTTCTTGTAGGCATCAACCAGGCAGCTCAACGAGTTCTGCACATCTGATTCAACACCGTAGGGAATTAGGTTTTCAATACCGTCGAGAATCTCAACGGAGACAGCCTGATCGCTATTATTGACAAGCTTGGAGGTTTTAACAAAACCAAACTTATCGGAAGTGCGCCATGCGTAGCTAAAAGTCAGACCCAGATCATGGTTAATCTCTTCAAAGATCAGCTTGTCGCCATAGACATTCTTATACAGGTTGCGGGTCAGCTTGTAAGCACCGGCATGCTGCTCAGAGAGTGGCTCCCAAAGCGAAGTCTTATCGCCACTGGTTACCAGTGCGATAGTTCGGCTGCCGGTAAACGGCGAGGAGTCGCTGATCTTGTCATCGGTGTAGTAGGGGAATAACGCGCTCTGCGCATTGATTCTGCCCGCTGAGAGGCCACCGCGAGTCGAGATAAACATCCAGTGATTGGAATCGCTGACGACGCTGATAAAGAAGTCTTTCATCTGGTCGTAATTGGCAATCTGATAGAAGTCTTCGCCCTCTATCTTTACATACTGCCCACTGACTTCTGTCTGGTTCTGTTGCAGAAGTTGCTTACCGATATGGATTTGTCGTTGAGTCATGGTTACCCTAAATCATGTGTTTTTTTGTTATCTCCGCCGTGAAAATCCACAACGGAGAATATTTATTCAGTCTCTTTCCATGCTGCCCTTTTTTCAGACCTTTTAAGTTCTGAGGGGCTAATAGCGACGCTGTCCATAAATTGTCGGGCAGTATCCTAAGGTTACACCAGCAATTTCGCAACTCTAGAGCCCAAATAATCAGTTTTTAGGCTGTTATATGTGCATAAAATGAACAGATTCGCGATTGTAAGTTGATTTTGCCTCAAGTAAAATTTGCAGCATTACTAGATAAAGCTCTGGTCAAACTGCAATTCAACATCTCAGTCTGCCTCTGTAAGCCTTTATTACTGTATAAATATCTTTATAAAAAGCGCTTTCAAAAAAGCTGCTAATAACAATAAATAGCCATCTATTTAATATCAAAAGGACTCTGTCAGCGAATGTCAAAGCGCGAAGATAAAATTTTATCCCTTGCGGGGATGGACCCCACCAACGTTAGCAGCCTGCAATTACACAAATATTTTAATGCCTACTTAAAACAGGGCATGCACGGTATTGGCTTTAGCGCCTATGAAGAGGGCCAAGAGCCCGGTGATGAGCTGAGCCTTGAACAGGTGCAGCGCAGAATGGCGATACTGAAGCCGAGCATCAAGTGGGTGCGATCCTTTTCATGCCTGCAGGGCAATGAGCTAATTCCTACCGTCGCCAAACAGATGGGTATAAAAACCCTGGTCGGCGCCTGGCTGGGTGATGATCTAGAAAAGAATGAGCAGGAAATCGAAGGCCTGATCAAGCTGGCTAAAGAGGGTTATGTGGATATTGCCGCGGTTGGCAATGAGGTGATGTACCGCAAGGATTTGACCGAAGAGCAGTTGCTCGGCTATATCCAACGAGTTAAAGATGCTGTGCCCGGCGTACCTGTCGGCTATGTCGATGCCTATTACGAATTTGAAGACCGCCCGGCGATTACCGAAATCTGCGATGTCATTCTGGCCAACTGCTACCCCTTCTGGGAAGGCTGTGCCATCGAGTACTCGCTGCTGTATATGAAGGATATGTTCCGCAGAACGCAAAAAGTTGCCGCGGGTAAAAAAGTGATTATCACTGAAACCGGCTGGCCCAATCAGGGCGAGAAATTCCACGGCGCGGAACCCTCTCAGGAAAACGCTATTCGCTATTTCTTAAATACCCAGCAATGGGGTCAGGCGGAAAACATTGATATTTTCTATTTCTCGTCATTCGATGAATCCTGGAAAGTCGGCGCCGAAGGCGATGTCGGTGCGTTCTGGGGTCTCTGGAATAAAGACGAACAACTTAAATACTCGGTACCACTATCATGAACAATCAAACGCTGCCCTTCTGTAAGGCCATTTGCTACTCAGGTTACCGCGATGGGCAGAGCCCGGAGTCCGGCGACCTGCCATCCTACGATCAAGTCAAGCAGGACCTGTTGATTCTACAGGGTGAGTGGCAGTCACTGCGCCTGTATGCCAGCGATGCCCACTCCGAGACAGTGCTGGCGGTAATCAGAAACGAGAATATGTCCTTTGATGTGATGCTCGGCGCTTATATCACTGCCGAGGTAAGCAACCCGGAATGTCCTTGGGGCGGGGTCTATGCACCGGAAGAGTTGCTGGTCAACAAACAGGATAACCTGGCGCAAATTCATCGATTAATTGAGCTGACCAATGCCTACAAAGACATTGTCAGTTCAGTCTCAATCGGCAATGAGGCTTCGGTGAGCTGGACTGATCATATGGTCACCACCGAAAGCCTGGTCAGATATGCAAGACTGTTAAAGCAGGGGGTTTCCCAACCGGTCACATTCTGTGAGAACTATGTGCCCTGGCTCGATAAGCTCCAACCGCTGGTCGAAGAGCTGGATGTTATTGCCATCCATACTTACCCGGTCTGGGAGTACAAGGGAATCGAAGAAGGCCTTGCCTACACGATTGAAAATTATAAAGCAGTCGCTGAGGCCTATCCCGACAAGCAGGTTATTATCACCGAAGCTGGCTGGGCAACTAAAACCAATGGCCTGGGTATAGAGCCGCACCGAGTAAATCAGGAATTCCAAAAGCAGTACTATGAAGAGCTGATGGCTTGGGCTGAGCAGGAACAGGTGTTGGTCTACTACTTTGAAGCTTTTGATGAAAACTGGAAGGGTTCAGATGATCCTCTTGAGCCGGAAAAGCACTGGGGTCTTTATAAAGCGGACAGAACACCAAAGTTGGCTTTGCAGCTATAAGCTGGCGATTTCATTCTGGTCTAATTTATAAACAAGGGGGCATTTTCGTGCCCCCTCAAAATTATTCTATCCCCTCTTATAACTCTGGAATCAATGACTCCAGGTAGGCCTCAATCTCTGCTGAAGTAGTTCTTGTTGCACCTTCCCCTACCGCACCATTGATAAGATCATCGCCATTAAAACCAAACATATACCGAAGAATAACTAGACCATCGGTTAAAGCATCAACCTGACCATTGCCATCAATATCTAATTGTTTTATTGGACTATTCTCCGCATCTAATGGATAAGCGTCGAAACTATCTGGCACGCCATCTCCATCGTCATCTGTATCAGCATTGTTACCAATACCATCACCGTCAGTATCCAAGCCTTCAAGTGCATTTAGAGGGAATGCGTCACTGGTATCATCAACACCATCATTATCATCATCGGTATCCGCATTGTCGCCAATACCATCGCCATCGGTATCCAATGTTTCGCCGGCATCCGAAGGAAATGCATCAAGGGTCAATCCAGTTGTTGAGTCACTCTCACCTTGCCCCTCATTCCATTCATCGGGCAAACCATCCCCATCAGAATCAACAGAGGCGGCAGCATCTGTCGGGAATCGGTCAACTGGTTCAGAATTTGAGTTGAGGCCATTGTGATGCGAGATCAAAGAAATATTTCCCAGGCGATAGACTAAAGGACTCTCAAGACCATCCCACTGATCTATCATAAAGGGCCACCAAATTGCAGATAAGTCCCCTTCGTATGGGCCTTCTCCGCCCGGAGCATTCAGGTCTTTGATAGCAACTGTTATGGTTGTCCAAATGCCGGCTTCGGGTGCATCAAACTCCAGCCATCCAACGCCTGTATTACCATAGAGCCCAACCCAGAGCTTTTGATTCTCAGGCGACTCAATAACCTTTAGGTCAAATTGAATATAGCCATTTTTCATATAACTGAGATTTACAGAACCCAAATCCCACTCACGGGTTAAGTTAAGAGTAGAGCCGCCCAACCCGGCATATGGAAGCTGATTTAATTCAATGACAGACGATACCTGATCATTACCGCTATAGGTGAAATCATCTGCAACAGACCAGCTTAGTTTTGCGCATTTTCCAGAAATATCCTCGCTGGTATCAGACGAATAATCACAGTAGGCACTAACGCCCAACTCATATTCCTCATAGCCAGACCAACGGCTCCACAGGTCGGATATCGCGCCATCTTGTACTAGCTGTACTTGCTGGAAATCCAGAATCCCATCGTTATCGGTATCCACTTCGGAGTTCGCAGAAACGAAACCTGAAGCCAAACTACTGGCTACAAAAAACACAAAACCTAAAAGATAAATAATCCTACCCATGTAATTCGCCCCCCCCAAGGCCCTGCTAGTATCTACATATTGCGAGTATATGCAGGCTTGCTCTTTCAGAAATCTTTAAGCTTTTAAATACAGCTTTTTGGCTTTACGCCAGCTATTCAATAGTCAATAGACTACCTTATCAGTAATGGTATAGCTATTCTGCTACCGGAGGATAGATAGGCTGTATATAAAGGGTTTTTGGTTATTTCTACAGGGTAAATTTTTATTAGGGGTTAAGGAAGAAATGGACTACTTTAATCTTACATGCATTGATTCATAAATTTGATTGCTCAGGTCTTACCCTAACAATGCATAAATTTTTGGCTCAGAACTGCTTTTCAGTTTCTAGGGTTTATTAATCCTTTGCGCTAAATCCATCGGCGATACAAAATAATACTGTTTACCGCTCTTGCTCTTATCCAACAATCCCAATGTATCCGCCATAAACAGTAAATCTTTGCGCGCCACATCGTAGGAGACCCCATGGGATTGTTGATGTTCATGCACTACATAGGTGAATCTTGGATTTTTTAATGCGTGGCGAAGCAATGCCAGCTGGCGAAAATTTAACCGCCCCTTGAATCTGGGATTGCTTACCAATATCTGCTCAACTTCACTGACAGTCTGTGCTTTTTCATCCAGGTAAGCGTGGAGTGACTCAACCGCCTGATGGATAACACCGAGCTGATGGAGTAAAAAATAGGTCAGATCATTATCATCTGTTTCTGTCAGTAAAAATGCCCGGCCATATTGTACTGGCGCCTTTTTAATCGCCTCCGAGATAGAGATAAACTCCATTAGCCAATAACCGTCTTTCGCCATTGCCCAGTAAAACAGTGCTCGTGCCGTTCGGCCATTGCCATCGTAAAATGGATGGTCATAGGCCAAGGTAAAATGTAATCCAATCGCACGAACAATTGGATGCATGAAAACTGAGTTATTTTCATCACCAGCACTTTTGTTAGCGAAATCACACAATCGCTGTAAACGCTCAGGCAATTCATCTGCAGGTGGCGGTGTGTGCAAATATTCATTGGTAGTTTCATCTACCACATGAATATCGTCTTCCTCGTTACGAAATTGACCAGCCGCATTAGGCTTATCCAAAGTGCCCTCGGTGAGAATACGGTGCAGCTCAAACACAATCGCTGGCGTTAATGGCTCTTCTTTAATGTCGCGAATAAATTGCATGGCACGATAATTATTCAAAATCATTCGCTCGCTCAAGTCCTCGGGCTCTCGACCTTGCCTTATCATCTCTTTTGCCACATCCCTTGTAGTAGAAGCCCCCTCAAGCTGACTAGAATTTATCGCCTCCTCCACCAAAGAGCGAATCAGATAAGTATTACGCGACTGTTTATTAGTTATTGCCTCGGATGCTTGAATACTGCCGGCAGCATAACGATCCAACCAATGCAGTTGCCGCTGAATCTCATCTGGCAGGGCAAATTTAAACGCTCCACCCTCCAAATCATCAAGCGGGTAAGGTTTATATAATGCTCTGCGCGCCAGCTTAATACTCAGCCACCACTGCTCTGATGTCAGCCCTGCTGGCGGCGTCAAATAACGCAACTTATCCCAATGGATATAACGGTCTTTGTTATCAACAGGCTTATTATGCTGCATCAATAACTGAAATGTTTCATCAGTAATATCGCTCAAAAAAAAGCCTTTCTCAGGCGGTTTTACGGGCTTTTTCATAGCAAATTCTTCATTTAAAACATAGTGTTAGATCAGTGAATCTGTTTAATATACTTGCTTTTTAAAAACAAGTATATAGTCAAAAAATCAGTCCCCGAATATTAAATTGAGCTTGGGAGATAGAGCACACTGTAGGAGCACTGTGTGACTTCATTTCCATACTAGCCAATAAAAAACCCCAACCCTTTCGGGTTGAGGTTTGTTATTGGTGGAGGCGGCGGGAATTGAACCCGCGTCCGCTAATCCGCTGCTCTCGGCTCTACATGCTTAGATCAGCCTATTAGTTTTAACCCGTTGCAACCCGGCTGTCAGGGAACGCATTGGGCGATTTCGGTAAAGGTTTTAGTGAATCCGCCCCGAACAAGCTTCTCCACGATCTTATGAAATATGACACCTGAGCGTTCCGCTTCCCGAAGGATTGAGTACTCTGGACGCATAAGCACGGCTCCAGTCAGATGGCACTACACTGGGGTTTAAGCAGCTAGTGCGTAGTTGTCGTCGTTGGCAACTATAAATTTGCGACTTTGGATTAACGAGATTGGTCACCATCTCGGCATGCACCGGTAGTTTTGTAATCGGCGTCGAATCCAGAACGCCCCCGATAAGTTTAATTCTAGCACAGAGCGGAACCATCTCTGGCAACCTTTAGAGGGAAAAGACTTAAAAGAGTTATAAAGAGCCCGAAGCCTGAAAAACTATTCAGTCGAATTAATTTCGACAATCCCCTAGAATCGGGTCTTTAAAAATAATTATAAGGATGCAGTGATGCAACGAGGTGTCTTCTCTTCCCGCCTGGCATTTATTTTTGCCGCTTCCGGTTCCGCTGTGGGGCTTGGCAATATCTGGGGCTTCCCCACCAATGCCGCTGAAAATGGCGGTGCTGCCTTTGTCTTGATGTACCTTATTCTTGCCTTTCTTCTGGCCTATCCGGCGATGATGGCAGAGCTGATTATTGGCCGCCATACACGCTCGAATATGGTTAATGCGCTGCAGTCTATTTCCTCCGGGCAGGCGGCTAAGACCGCGGGCACAGCCGTGGGTATTGCCGGCATGATTACTGCGGCCTTGATTCTGTGTTTTTACGCGATTGTCGCCGGGTGGATGATTGCCTTTATGTTTGAGCCGGTCACTGCACTGTTTGGCTTTTCTGAGCTGGGTAGCTGGCTGACGGATTTTAGTCTGGCGCGCAATCTTGGCTTTTCTGCTCTGTTTATTCTTTTAACGGTGCTGATTATTAGCGCTGGTGTTGAGCAGGGTATTGAGAAGTGGTCGAGCCGATTGATGCCCTCTCTATTTGTGCTGCTGTTTGGCTTAATTCTCTATGTGTTAACTCAGGACGGTGCCATTGAGGGGCTTAAGCACTATCTGGTGCCGGACTTTACACAGATGACCAATCCCAAGCTGATTGTCAGCGCTATGGGACAGGCGTTCTTCTCCATGTCGCTGGGGGTTGGCACTATGCTGATCTATGGCTCCTATATCCGTAGAGATGAAAATCTGCCTGTGGTCGGTGCTCTGGTGACATTGACGGACACATCCGTGGCCTTCTTGGCAGGACTGTTGGTATTGCCGGCGATTTTTGTGGCGCAAAATCTTGGGGTGACTATTTATACTGAGGCCGGCAATCTTATTGCCGGGCCGGACCTTATCTTTCAAGTACTGCCGGCGCTATTTGAGGGCATGGGCGCTACTGGATTACTGGTGGGCTTTGCGTTCTTTGTGCTGATGTCTATTGCGGCGGTGACTTCTTCAATCTCCATGCTTGAGGTGCCGGTTTCCTATGCGGTGGAACAGCATAAGGTCGACCGAGTGAAGGCGACCTGGCTGGTGGGACTGATTATCTTTGCGATCAGTGCGACTATTTCACTGAACTTCGACAGCCTGTTTGGCTTTGTGATTACTCTGACCACTGAGCGTGCCCAGCCATTGCTAAGTATGGTGCTGTGTATTTTTGCTGGGTGGATCTTTTATCGCAATAGTATTTTGCAGGAGCTTAAGCAGGGTTGTCCGGAGGTGGAGCGGGGGTTGTTTTGGAAGATTTGGCCGGTTTATGTGAAGTTCTTCTGTCCGGCGCTGATTTTGTTGACGTTTGCGCAGGGGCTTTAGAGCAAGGCTCGTTATACTGACGAAGGAACGTCACCCTGGCGCAGGCCGGGGCCAGTATCTGTCTAGTTTACAGCGTAATTTTATAGATCCCAGCCTTCGCTGGAATGACGGTGGTGGCGCTGGGATGACGTTTCTTCGTCGGAATGACGGTGGTGGCGCTACAAAAACCGACTATTCTTTGAAAACTGTCCGCGCAAAAATTCCATCTGGTCACCCAGTATACGGCGGCTGTTAATCAGTGCCAGATACTCGGCATTATTAGGCCTATAGGGCAGCGCGACCAATTCCATATTGGCTTCTTCCGGGGTGCGATCGGCTTTGTGTTGGTTGCAGCGCCGGCAGGCGGCTACAACATTTTCCCAACGATCGGCACCGCCCCTTGAGGTCGGTTGAATATGATCGCGGGTCAGTTGCAGCTCGGTAAATTCCCGTGCGCAGTACATACACAAATGGGCATCGCGAACAAAGAGTGTGGGATTGTGTAACGCTGGATTGGTTCTGGGTCTGGCTAACTGCTCTCCGCCGCAGGCGATCATACTTGGCAGTTCAACCACTGAGCGCAGTCCGGATAGTCGCGAGACACCACCCTGAACCTGACGCACCACATCACCCATACTCCAGACAACCAGGTCCCGCGCGTACATACAGACCGCCTCTTCCCAGTGGAGCCAGTTGATCGGTTGTCCGGCTAAATTTAATCTGAGTATTTTCATATTACAGCCAACCTCTAGTTAATAATTATTAGCTATCTGCTGCTGGTATTACTAAACATACTATAGATATTCTATGCAGTCACTTATAGGACGATGCAAACCCCCTGCGGCTCAATTTATCTAGTCTTTGCAATTGACCGCGATGCCCTTGTTGGTTAGGGTGATCGCCCTGTATTTCAATCTTTTTACAATGGTACCCATACGTGACTAAAGATAAAAAATCTGTGGATTTTGAACAGCAGCTGGAAAGCCTTGAGGCTCTGGTGGAGTCTCTCGAAAGCGGCGATCTCAGTCTGGAAGATTCACTAAAGTCCTTTGAGACTGGTATTAAAGTTGCCCGCGAATGCCAACAGGCGCTTAAAACCGCTGAGCAAAAAGTCGAGCTATTAATGCGCCAGGGGGATGAACTGGTCAGCCAGCCTTTTGACCCCTCGGATAGCTAAAACTTTAAACTCGGCTTTTTATGACAACCTTTAATTCCATTATCAGCGACTACACGGCACAGGTTGATGCCCAGTTAGAGGCTATTCTGCCCGCGGCATCTGGCCCTGCTGAGCAGCTATTTTCGGCGATGCGCTATTCGACCTTTAATGGCGGCAAGCGGGTTCGTCCGGCGCTGTGTTTTGCTGCGGCTGAAGCGGTGGCAAGCAGTGATAGCAATACTGCAAAGGTTGCTGCTGCCGTGGAAATGATCCACGCCTATTCATTGATTCACGATGATCTGCCGGCAATGGATAATGATGATCTGCGTCGCGGCAAGCCGACCTGTCATATCCAGTTTGGTGAAGCGACGGCAATTTTAGCCGGTGATGGCCTGCAGTCTCTGGCCTTTCAGCAACTTACCGAACTCAGCGATATTCCGCCGCAAATAAGTGTTGAACTGGTTGGCATATTGTCCAGATTGGGCGGCTGCTCTGGCATGGTCGCCGGACAGGCCATTGATCTGGCGGCAACCGCAACAGCACTTGACCTGCAACAGCTAAAAACCATGCATGCCCATAAGACCGGCGCTTTAATTGAGGCCAGCGTTGTGATGAGTGCTCTTGCCACAGCTCAGGCATCTGAAGAACAGCTGGCGGCGCTTAAGAAATTTTCTCGGGCTATTGGTCTGGCATTTCAAATTCAGGACGATATCCTCGATGTCGAGAGTTCTACCGAGCAGCTCGGCAAGCAGCAGGGTTCAGATGCCAATAACCAGAAGTCGACTTACACCTCTATTTTAGGTCTGGAGCAGGCCCGCAGCGAAGCAGCCGCGCTCTATCAGCAGAGCATGCAAGCTCTGGATATTTTTGCCGATAAAGCTGACAGCCTGCGCGCCATCGCCGACTTTATTATCAAGCGTAATCACTGATATAAAAATAAACGAGCAAGGCACCTATTTGGTGTAAAATCTTTTTCATAGCATCTAACGCAGCCATACATAAGCATGCCCAAAACATTCAACGACATTCCTCTCTCACGGCCTGATACTCCACTATTGGACAGTATTAGCCAACCTGCCGACCTGCGTGACTTAAATGCTCAGCAGTTAGAGGTTTTGACCGATGAGCTGCGCCACTTTCTACTCTACTCTGTGGGAAGAACTGGCGGCCATTTTGGCGCCGGACTGGGTGTTACCGAATTAACCGTTGCTCTGCACTATGTCTTCAATACTCCGGATGACCGCCTGATCTGGGATGTGGGTCACCAGACCTATCCCCATAAAATCCTGACCGGTCGCCGCGAGCAGATGCACAGCATGCGCCAAAAAGACGGGCTGTCGGGTTTTCCAAAACGCTCTGAGAGCGAATACGACACCTTTGGCGTGGGCCATTCAAGCACGTCCATAAGTGCCGCGCTGGGTATGGCGATGGGTTCAGCACAGCTGGGTTCGGAGCGCAAAACTGTCGCTATTATGGGCGATGGTGCCATGACGGCGGGTATGGCTTTTGAAGCAATTAACCACGCCGCTCATGTGGATAAAAATCTGCTGGTTGTTCTCAATGATAACCAGATGTCGATCTCGCGAAATGTTGGAGGCCTGTCCACCTACTTTTCCAAACTCTGGGCCAGTAAGTTTTACAATCAGCTGCGTGAGCGCGGTAAAAAGGCCTTGCGACAAATGCCCCATGCCAGTGCTTTTGTACGTCGCACGGAAGAATATATGAAAAGCATGGTCTCTCCGGCGACCATCTTTGAAGAGCTAGGCTTCTATTATGTCGGCCCTATTGATGGCCATGATCTGTCGCTGTTAATTGAGACATTGGCTAATATCAATGAGATTAACGGCCCGGTGTTGCTGCATATTATTACCCATAAGGGTAAGGGCTTTGCGCCGGCAGAAAATGATCCGGTGGGTTACCACGCGTTAAATAAAATTGAACCCAAGCCAACCGTTGCGCCAGCTCAACCTATTCAGGCTGCCAAACCCAAACCAAAGTACCAAAAAGTGTTTGGCGACTGGCTCTGCGATATGGCCGAACAGGATAACCGCCTGGTGGGCATTACCCCGGCTATGTGTGACGGCTCAGGAATGAACGAGTTTGCCGAGCGCTTTCCCGAGCGCTTTGAAGATGTGGCGATTGCCGAACAGCATGCAGTGACGCTGGCAGCCGGTATGGCCTGCGAGGGTTCCAAGCCGGTTGTGGCGATTTACTCAACTTTTTTACAGCGCGCCTATGATCAGCTGATCCATGATGTCGCCCTGCAAAATCTGGATGTATTGTTTGCTCTGGATCGCGCTGGGCTGGTTGGCGAAGACGGTGCCACCCATGCCGGTGCCTACGATATTAGCTATTTGCGCTGTATTCCCAATATATTGGTAATGGCACCTTCCGACGAAAATGAGACTCGCCAACTTTTATATACTGGCTATCAGCACAATGGCCCCGCAGCCGTTCGCTACCCTCGCGGCACTGGGCCTGGCGCAGTAATTGAACAAGAGATGTCAGCACTGCCGGTGGGTGTAGGTGTTATCCGGCGCGAAGGCACTGGTGTGGCGATCCTAAACTTCGGCACTCTGCTCGCCTCGGGTCTTGAGGTTGCCGAGCAGCTCGATGCCAGCGTTGCCGATATGCGCTTTGTTAAGCCTATCGACAAGGCGATGATTGTCGATCTCGCCAGCCGCCACCAACTGCTGGTGACTCTTGAAGAAAACAGTATTGCCGGTGGCGCAGGTTCTGCGGTCAATGAGTTTCTCTCTGAACAGGGTATTGTTATGCCGGTGTTGCATCTTGGACTGCCGGATACCTTTGTCGATCACGCTAGCCACGAACAGCAGCTGGCTTCTCTGGGTCTGGATAGCGCGGGTATTTTCGCCTCTATCAGCAAACGCCTGGAACTGCTCAATACGGCTGCAGAGAAAAACAGCGCTCTATAAAACCACTTAAAAACAGGATATTCGGCTATGAAACTCTATGATTTTGCGATCGCACCCAACCCCCGCAGAGTAACAATCTTCGTCGCCGAAAAAGGGATTGAGTTAGAAACCGTGCAGATTGATCTGCGCGCTGGTGAGCACAAGACCCCTGAATTTACTGCGCTCAATCCTATGCAGGATGTGCCTGCTTTGGAACTCGACGACGGCAGCTGTATCAATCAGGTCAATGCGATCTGTCGCTATCTGGATGAAGTGTATCCAGAGCCGCCACTCTATGGCCGCACAGCAGTGGAACGCGCCCAGGTGGAATCCTGGAATCACAGTATCCAGAACAATGGTATTTTGGCAGTGACTGAAGCCTATAGAAATTCTTCACCCTACTTTGCCAATCGCGCCGTTTCCGGCCCCAATGCCTATGCACAAATTCCCGAGCTGGGTGAGCGCGGCCTAAAGCGTATCGGCGATTTCTACACTGATATGAATGCCCACTTTGCCGATAATCAATTTGTGATGGGCGACTATTTTTCTGTGGTGGATATCACTGCCTATATCACCGTCGATTTTGCCAAGTGGGTAAAGATGTCTATTCCCGAAGACTGCACGCACCTGCAGCGCTGGTTTGATGAGGTGAGTTCTCGTCCCAGCATTGGCTAAAAATAGCTTTTCGTAAGCAGCCTCTTAATAACCCCTGCCTACATAGACCCAAAAAATCCTGCCCATAAAAAAAGCCCTGACCGGAATCCAGTCAGGGCTTTTTTACAAACTGCTTACTAACTCAACAGCGGTTACTGCTCAATGGTAAAGCCGTAAGGTGCCGCATTAACGGTTTTGCCATCGCTATAGGTTACGGTCTTGGTCTGACCGGTAAAGTTATAAACCACATAGGTTCTAACCGCACCTTTATCAAACGCAACTGCCCCTGGATCATTGGCCGTCAACTCACCAGTACCCATCTTAAAGTGACCCAGTGCTTTAAAGGTATGCAACCAGTGATAGGTATGCGCTTTTGACTCACCGGCCTCAGCGCCATAGTTGCTTCCAACACTGTTGTAGTCTGCCAAGGCAGCATCAGCATCGGTCATGGCCCAGAGGTTCCACCAGAGGTCAGTCCACTCATTGGCCTTAAGACCTGTGGGCTTACCATTGGTTGACTCGGTCATACCCAGTTCAAAGTAGTCTTGCATATAGTCTGCATACTGACCCACGTAGAGAATCAATGGGTTAGACGGCAGACCCTGAATACCGAGAATATGCGCATAAGCGGGGCTAAACCAGGTGGAGAAGTCGGCACCACTACCCCAGACAATCGAGGTGGTGATTTTGGTATAGCCCGCAGGGAAGTTATTGTAGTCTGCGCCGAGGTTGTTGTAGCCGTCGATATTGTTCCAGTACTGCCAGAAAGCCGCAGTCGTGGAGGCATGCATATACATACCTTTCTCTACAATATCGTCATTACCCACTGCCAGACCATAGAGCACCATGGCTCCGTAGGCATTGGCTGCCTCGGAAGTCGATTCGTTGTTATTGCCCTGTACCGCATCACCTTTACCATCAGCCCAGGAGAAACCATTGGCCGGGTCAAAGTTACGCAATTTCGGGAACATCTCTTCGCTATCATCACCCGCATAGTCACGAATCAGCAGCTCAATCATTGGGCCGTACTGATCGTCGCCACACCAGGCAACGTCGACACGACAGATCTCAGCTGCGGCACGTACAAAGTAGCCGTAGTGGAAGTGGTGGTCAGCCATACGCTGGTGTGAGCCGTAGGCTTCTTCGATACCAAACAGGGCATCCCACTCTTCGTCATAGGCGAAGTATTTATTGATATCCAGCTCACCATCGGTCTCTGCGGTAAACCAGTCTGCAAGCTCGACTTTCAGCCAGGCAATCAACTCAGCCGCAGCGTCTTCCATACCAATTGACTGGGCCAGTGCAGCGGTTTCAGCAACCTTGCCATAGCCTTTGCCTGACCAATAGGTATCAGTACTGTTATACCACTCATCCTCACCCGCATTAACAAAGGAGGTAACCAGCGCTTCAAGAGTAGCCTGATCATAGGTTCCTGAAATTGAAGGCATGGTTGGCAGAACACCGGTAAATGGCAGGTCATAACTAAAGCCATCTGTCTCAGCGAACTTGATCATACCGCGCGCACTGCGAATCTTGTAAGCAGAGGTTGCCTGATCAGAGTTCTTCCAGTGCAGTGGGTGCAGGCCAACAATAGTATCCGCTGGATTGCCCTGAGCATCTAGATAGCTGTGATTAACGGTAACTGTATTGGTGCTTCGATCAACGCTGTAACCAATCTCAACGGAAGCGACTTTGTTGCGCGCTTTGGCAGCAAAGAAATTACTCATGCTGTTACTTGAATCGCCACCTATCTCGGGAAGATAGGTCAGAGTAAATTCTTTCGAGGTATTGTTAATGGTGATCTCATTGCTTGAGATATTAGAGTAGGTAGTTACTCCCTCACCACTCAATAAAATATTATTGCGAATACCGGAGACATTAGTCCAGATACCTAGATGGTTACCCTGATTGTAGAAAGTCCCTTTTTCTCCACCATCTGCACGCAGTGTGCGCAGCAGAGGATTACCCTGATAAACCTTAAAGTATACATAGGGTGAGCCGTGAACAAAGGTAGCATCCATAACTTCGGTAGTACCAGATTTCCACTGTACGGTCACTGAGCCATCGCTGTGATCCGCAACATAGGCATCCATATTGCTGTAGGCCGAGTTGGCAATTGCCACGCCTTCGAAAACCTCATCAAAGGGCACTGGGCCTTCATACCTTGGGAATTTATTACCAAAGTCTTTAAAGCCACTGGGAATACCATTGATACGCGCGCCTTTATTGGAGATGCGAGCTCTGATTGGATCTGGCGTGATATAGGCCGCTTTGCTCACATCGCCGATAGTCATCTCACCCACAAATGAAACCGATCCCCACCACTTATGGGTAGGAACTGGTTTATTTAGGGCTTCACCGGTCAGCTGTGGAGACAGCTTTGTAGGTGTTCCTGTCGGGATTCTTGACTCTGCATCACAGGCGGCAATAGCCGGCTCTGTAACACCAGCATTGTAAATCCAGTTGCCGTAATCAACTGCACAGCGGTAGCTGGCAACATTGATGGTATCGGAAACACTACCGGCGCCATAAGAGAGGGCCGTATAGTCAGTCGTGCTTGGCGGTAATGGCGTACCCGGATTGGGTTCTGCCTGGCCAACATCATCCGTCACTACGATATCTTTAACGATAACCGGTGAATTTCGCTCAACCACATACATCAGGAATGATGAGTAAGTATTTGACGCACCCTGCGATGGAACATTCACAGTATATTCCTGCTCAGTCTCACCGCTGATCAAAATTGGCGGCAAGTCAAAGGCAGGCTGAACATCCGGATAAGGCATACGTTCAAATCTGAAATAGACATTGGTATCACTGCCGCCCGGTGCAACCGCTGCCGTAAAGGTAATCGAACCTGCATTGGCAAAGGTGAAGGGATAGATATTTTCATTGAGGTTAGCAAAGCCAGCCCAAGCGTCTGCGCCGGATGGAAAGCCGTAGGATGAGTCTGCTTCCAGATACACTGCACCACCAAAGCCTTCGATCATTTCAACCGCACCAACTGCGGTTGAGCTACCGTCAGTTGAACCGCCATCGGTTGAACCACCGTCTGTAGCTCCGCCATCAACTGGATCGCCACCGGTAGTTCCACCATCAACAGGGTCACCACCTGTAGTGCCACCGTCAACAGGGTCACCACCGGTAGTGCCACCGTCAACTGGATCACCACCTGTAGTACCACCATCAACAGGATCACCACCTGTAGTACCACCATCAACAGGATCACCACCTGTAGTGCCACCATCAACAGGGTCACCACCTGTGCTACCACTGTCATCAGTCACAACAATATCTTTCACCATTACTGGAGAATCCTGCTCAACCACATACATCA
>Ga0209196_1000294_pt1 | contig 40740 bp, 59 predicted proteins | sample COGITO_mtgs_1105_5_FD_184801 | JGI IMG/M metagenome (GOLD analysis project Ga0209196, IMG submission 184801) | Pelagic marine microbial communities from North Sea - COGITO_mtgs_110509 (SPAdes) (version 2) | ecosystem: Environmental > Aquatic > Marine > Epipelagic ... | reverse complement strand
CTGATTCGTCCGCTATTGTCTGACGGGCAATCATACGCTCAAAGAGACGAGCCTGATTGTCGGCCTGTGCCGCAATCATCTTCATCACAAAGCCGCTTACGCCGCCTCCGAGCATTGCTAATAGTTCTGGTGTCATAGGTTATTTATCCTTGAGTTCCTTGATTACCTTGATTGCGGATGCAGTCATATAGACTAGAGTGGCAAGACCTACAACTAGTCCTAGGAGTTCGTTAATCTGATTCAATTCGATAGTAGCGATAAAGCCTCCTGTGCCAATTGTTGATTTGTAAAGAATGTCGTGCATTTTTAATAAGCTGTATAAGATGATAAATCGCCAACTGTAACTGTGTGTCCAGTAATGTCGCCCTGAAGTGTGTCGAGTGTTGTGATCATTGCGTTAAGCTCTGTGACTAGACCGCCGTAGAACGGGCCAGTACCTGGGCCAAAGAACGTAGATAGCAACCACAGCTCAGATCCGATGACACCAAAGATCGGGTTGCCAGAGTCCCCAGATATGATCGGGTCGTAAAATGCTAGGCGGTGCGGTATTGTCGGAGCGCCGAAAGTCATTGTTGGAACAGTGGCTGTGGCTAATTCAGCAATTATATCAAGCGCAATGCCGTTTTCGCTAAAGTCCATTGCCAGCACTGGAAGTGCGAAAGCTGCGGCAGTTGTTGCACCAACGGGTAAATATGTCTCGTAGCCGTCTGGGAATATCTTACACGGTGTAATTGAGGCTGGGAGGTCTGAGTCTAGCAGAATCATCCAAGCATCTGTGCCTACGCCATTGCAGAAAATACGATCAGCCTGAACAACTGTTCTAGTGATGACCGTGTTGTCAGACGTAACAAAACGAATTGTTGCCCCAACTGGAATGGGATAGTGGTTTGCGCAGACTGCGTGTCTTGGTGTAATTGCTGTCCCAGCACGTCGAGTGCCTCCAGTAGAGTTCCAAGGCGACGCACAAGTAAGTGCTTCTGCGTGTGTCCCTTGCAGGAAGAAGCTCGTGTTGCGGACGTATGGGTCTTGGGTTGTGTAAACCTGCTGCTGTGTCGCTGGGTTAGCTACAATCAGAGCGTCGTCCATTGGGTCGGATAGTGCCTTACGTGCGCTACCAGCTACTCCACCTTCGATGACTTCAACGATCGATGCACCCGACAGTGTGAGTGTCACGCTTACAGTCCGTGTGATTGTAGCAGTGCCGCTAGTTGCCAAGATAGTGATGATTGCACTGGCAGTAGCCTCTGGAGCTACCATAAACACTACCTGACCATCAGGTGATACGTCAATCTCGGTTGGGTTGTCCGATGAGTAGGCGAATGAAATAGGGTCGTCATTCAGTGAGTAGGTGACATTTGGGATTAGTGTAACTTGCTCGCCAGTGGAAGCCGTAGTAAACCGCTCCCCTTCCTTATCGTCCTCCGTGTATGGTGCGCTAGTGTCTGGCGAGACCTGTGTAGGCTCTCGAAACTGGTCTACTTCAAACCAGAGGCGCAGGGCTTTGCCTTCGTTAATTGACACTGTTCCGAGTGTTGCCATTAAGTAAGTGCTGCAACGGTTATTTCTGCTTTGCCTACGTAGAGCGGACGTGCTGAAGATGCCGCTTGCTTAATGTCAAAAGTAAACGTACCAGATGTAGATGGCGTTACCGTGGAAGTTAGTATGTAGTAGCCGACGTTTGGACTGTCAAATCCGTAAGGCCCATTGGCGGCAAGTACCAAGAGATTGCTTGCCAAAAGCTCGCCCTCAAACGTTCCGAGCCTAGCACCAGTGTCAAGGTCATCTGCGGTAAATACAGCGTAGCTATCTGCAAACAAGCCAGAGTAGCTTGCGCTTATGAAAACGTTGCCGTTAAGCATATCACCAATTCCAAGTTTTACGGAAATCTCGTAGGTTACGCCAGCCCGCAATGCTTCGGATAGAATAACCGTTGGAGTTGTATTATCAGACACGACCTCAAAGTGGGTTCGCATTGGTGTCCTTGTCCCACCAGTGGCACTTGTAAAGGATAAAAGTGAATCCGCTGGAATGACTGTACTGTCAGTTAGACCACCCGCAGGGTTACTCGCATTATACCAGCCCGCTGGTCCCTGTGAGCCGTCGTGATAAAAATAAACGGTCGAGGTTCCATTTTGTCCGTCAAGTGAAGTTCCGCCGTCATTAATTTGAACTGTGTTTATTGGTGAAAAAACGTTTGGCGATGGTGTAATTAGCCCAGACTCAACAAACCCAGAGTTCAACAGTGTAACCGTGCCACTTGCGGCAACGGAGTCTAGCTTGTGTGACTTAGCTGACGTAATCACCTCATACGTAGCAGGTCCAGTAAATTGAACGAACTGACCGCTGTCAGAGTTAATCATCACTTGCCCGACTACAGCATCAGCAACCGCATCAATTTCAGCAGTTGTTCCCGATGGCGGGACAAAGCCCCCGAACTCTACGGTGTCAGCAGCACCCAGCTCTAGATTAGTCCTAGCAACTGATGCCGTAGCTGTAAGCTCAGACAGATTGTTTGCCGCCAATAGATCACCACCGCCACCACCACCACTGATGTTTGTAATCAGGCTACCGTCCAGAGCAGGATATTTCCCGTCGGCTGTAGCTACAATGGCATTGTTTGGCTGGTTGCCCTTTAATGCCCATACTGATTCGATTGGAGTGGTGTTTTGTGGCATATTAAATTTCTTCTGGCGTTGGTAATAGTGCTAGGAATGCATCTTTGTCTACGACTTCACACTCCTCCAGTTTAGCTTGATCAAGCATTGCCCACAGTTCGCTGTAGACGCCACCTGCGGCAACTTCTGTGTAAATGTCACAACAAGAACCGTAGCTTCCGTCAATTAACAGCACTGGGCTGATGCGGTTGCTAGTAGTTAAGGTGTCCTGCTTGGCAAGCATTGAGTCCCGCAGTTCTGCTGAAATCAGAAGATAGTTTTGGCTGAGTTCTTCAGTCGTAGGGCTAGTAGCTAGGTATTCTGATGGGGTCATAATTAAATTGCTGCGATTTCAGAAAGTAATGTTGCTTGCAAGCCCTCTAAGGTAGCAAGGTTAAGTGCAGGGCCTGCGTGGTAGGTTGCTAATCGGAACGAACCACTTGTTGTTCCGTTAATAGCAAATATATCCAGATTGCCAGAAGCTGGAGTAACCGATGCTGTTGTGCGTGTACCAGTTGTCCCATTTGATCGGTAGTCGTAGCCTGTTGAAGCCGAGCGAGAAAGTCCCAATAGACCAACGGTAGTAGAAGCACTTCCAGTTACAGCTTGCAAACCATAACAGGCAGTAATGAAGCTGCCCCTAGCCCCAAAGCCATTTGAGAGGTTTGTTCCAAAGTGAAAAGGATTGGTTCCGCTTACAGTTTCTGTTCTGTATACACTGGCTGAAGTGTCATTCTGTGCGTAATTTGATTGATCTGTGTTAGTTTTGATTATTTTAGAGGTCCCATTGCATAATAGTCCAGTAACTTGATTCAGGTCACCTGAAACAAAGTTATTGTTGGTCAGCGTTGGCATTGTGGACTTCAACGGAACAGTTACACCCTGTATGCCTACACCCACGAACGATGCGGCGGATTCCAGATTGTCCCAGTATGCTCCACCGAGTGCAACCAGACCATCAATGTAGTTAGCTAGCGGCTGCTTGTAGGTCGTGTATGTCGTATCACCCGCAGTGTCCAAGCGGTCGAAGTAGTCCTGCGCCTCTGCAGAGAATGCTCCGCCAGCAGAGTATACCTGTGTCGATCCTAAATATGCAAGTGCGACCTCAGTTGCTCCGAGGTATATCTTGTCCGCTAGTGAACTGCCGAGTGATAAAGCCATACGTTATCCGTTGATGATGTAGAATGTAGTAGCGACTGGTGTGCCAGCGTCATACTCAGCTTGAGTAAGACTGACAACGTTGAGAACCTGATCGCTTCCAGTAGGTTCGCCAGATACTGCACTCTCAATTGTATTTACTTCTGCACCCGCTGCAATGCCGTCAAGCTTAGTCTTGTCGCCATCGACGAAAGGACCTTCAGCAGGTGGCTGCTGTGCCGTGCCTGCCAATACGCCTTGTGCCGCTGTAGCGTAGTCCGTGGATGCTGTTGTAGCCGCTGTGCCTAGTTCTAGGTTGGAGCGGGCTGCTGAATTAGAGGCACTCTGTAGTAGAGTGTCTATGTCTGTTGATACTGTGAAGTCTGCCATAATATTATTGAGTTAAGATCCGAAGGGTCGTTTATATAGTGATATTGCGTCTGGTTGACGGTATAGGGAAAGACCATCTGGTCGTAGGTAGTTATCAACCCCTGGAATTACTGGAGTTAAATCTGGTCGAGCGCCACGAAATCTACGTGTGCCAACATTGCCAAAGGATCGTCTGAATCTAAAGTGCGCCATATTTACTTGACCGAGTTATCGGTTGAATACTGGGTTTTAAGTTGATTAGTGAGTGCCGCAATAGCACCGTCCCTGCTAGGCTTCATAAGCGCACGCTCAAGGGCATTGTTTACGTCACGTAGGGCTATAGGGTTGAAACCACTGTCGCTGTCCTGTGAGGCCCTGTAGGAGCGTGCAGCGTCATACGCCATAAATTCCGCCCACTCTGAGGGAACTTCTGATATTGTGCCAGACTCGCCATTGCCGTATTTGTCTGTCCACGCCTTTTTGTAGGCTACATAGATTGTCCCCGTGACATTGCTTGCAACGCGAATGCCATTGTTGTCTGGGTATGCTGTGAGGGTTTGCGGATCATTGCCAGACCACTTTGCTGCGCCCCAGTATGCAATAGCTTCGCCAATCTCTGACAGCTCTTGGACATACGGAGATAGGTCCACGCCTTGATCTGTAACCCACCCTGTTTCTGGTGGTGTGGCGTCTACTCCGTCGTTGTAGTAAAGGACATCACCTGGCTCATACAGCCAGTCGCCGTTGCTTGTAACGATAGTGCCAGCGGAGGTAATGTAAACTAGCGAGGAAATCTCCCATCGAGATCCACTCCACTTGAGGCTAAAGTTCGCGACACCGTCCCTGACAATATTGTAATTTGCCTTGGTGTTTGCGTCGCCATTGCGCACGTATAGTCCGTTGGAGAAACTGAATCCGCCGCCGTAGACGTTGTATCCGTCCTCTGTCGTGGCAATATACCCACGTGCTGCTGTGCGAGGCTCTAGCACTAGGTAGCGAGACCAGTAGCGAGACTCATCATAAATGGTACGTGCTGCCGAGTTTAACAGGAATCCAATATTCTGTAGCTCTGTCCCCGACGAGAACGAAGCACCCGCCCGTGCTTGAGTTAGCCCAACTACTTCATCCCATGTTCTTGTGTTTGCCATTAGTTTTAAATTTGGTTAAGTGTTACAGCCACTCGCCCGTGAGGCCGCGCTCCTTAAAGTCCTTCTGTTTCCATGCTAAATAATCGGGATTAACGAAATCGGTCCCGTCCGTTGCCTTGCAATCAAACTCCATTTCTTTTTGTTCAAACACGTCGAAGCAGCCAGCAAAGTTTAGAACACTGTTCTCACTACTCTTATTGCCACCGCCATACGTCTTTTTCATGTACTGACGCATTACCTCGTCCCGACGCGCTCGTCCTGCTGGGGACATTAACCATTGCCGACGCAACTCCATTTTTGCTGCCAGTGCTGTCAGCTCTTCATCAGTTAATATCTTTCTCATAATTCTAATACTTGCTTTTTACTTTACCTGCGGTGTTGCCTTTGTGCTTACATTTAGGTTTGTTCGTCATAATTTTTGTGTCCCTGTGGTTTATTGTAACATACAAGTAAAGGGAGCGTGCCAATTGATGACACGCTCCCGAAACTAACTAACGCTTTCTAGCTTTCATCTGAGAACTGGATTTTTCCAAGACCATTAGGTCCTGTGGTCATAAGTGCGTAGCGTGTATCTACTGCGCCCTTATAGCTACCCCCTAAAAATGGATAGTTCTCTGACTCGATGCCTTGGTACTCTGCAACGTGCAGAAGGCTTGGGTTGATGAAGTAACCGCGATCCGAGGAAGGCATGCAATTAGGATTAGCACTCTTCATCTTGATTTGACCGAACTGAGAGTCAATGATCTCAACCATCCAAGGGATAGTAGTAGTACCATTCACGTTGTAGTCAACTTGAGAAGCTGCACCTGCTGTGCGTGTGAACGAAGCAACGATGTGCTCGCGAAGACCTGGACCAGCGACCAACCAAAGATCTTGCATGGTTGTGTCTTGGCTCCACATCGAAGCGATTTGTGCGCCCATTGCGGCATCATCGTAGTCAGCTTTGAGACCGCCGTAGATAGATGCTGCTGGAGTTACGTAGAGTGCGTCAACACCATTTGCTGCAGTATTTGAGATAAGAGCGCCGATACCAGCGGTAGCACCACCAGTTGTACCTGGAACGTCAGCAGTGACGCCTTGGTCACCACAGAGAACGTACTCTTTGTCAATCGCAACTTCAATTGCAGACTTGTCGGCTGCTTTGATCATGTTGGAGATAACAGCGGAGTCTTCTTGCTCTTGCTCTTTTGATACAGCGTACTCAACAACTGTGCGTTGTGCTTGACCTTCAAACTCGCGAACTTGCGAGAATGCGTCGCGACCTGTGTTTGTGTCAGCGCCTTCAACGTGTGGTGTATTTGCCACAGCCTTCAGCTTGTCCATGAGACAGCGAGGGCGCTTGTTCTTGGTTGCTGTGTGATTCAGCAAGCCTGTTACGGGTGTGATGTCTGCTGCCAGCAATTCAGCGGTCTGCTTTAGAGACTCGCGATTACCGACTGTGCTTGAATATGTTTGTGCCATGATATTATTTTCTGTTTAAGATTCTGATTTGCTGGTCAGCGTCGCGCCGAGCAGCTATTGTTTGCCTTGGATCGCTTACGATCTTCTGCAGTTTTTTGACCTGCACACTAGCACTGTTCGATCGTTTCGGTGATCTTCCAGCTTTTGTATCCAGTGAGACGCTCTCCGTTTTAGACTTGGGAGCCTTGCGCTTGAGCTTCTTGCTGAACTTCTTGGTCTCTGGCACTTTAGTTACTGCCGCACGACCAAGGATCTCAATTAGCTCCTTTGCATACTCTGGGAGGATATTCTTAACCAACTCAAACTTTGGGTTAGACAAAAGAGTTTCATACTCCTTAGCTTCGTCCGAGTCGTCTTCGATCCCTAGTTTGCCACGGACTTCTCCGATGACACCATCTGTATCCCCAAGCGTTTCTGAGACTTTTTTTATCTCCGACCTGCGACTACGTAATGGCTCTAGCTTCTCCTCTTCCCTGTCAATGGCATTGAGCAATTGATCTACAGACATGAACTGGCTTCCAAACATAACTCCAGACTCGTCTTCACCAGTCTTCTCGTTATATTGCTCAACCCGATCAGTAATCAGCTTGCGGTTCCAACCTTTAATGTTGACCTCCGTTTGCTTGATTGCTTCGTCTGCGCTCTCTACTGATCTAATGTTGGCGTATGGATTGTCGCTTGTAACAACATTTGCAGATAACTCCTGCACTTGCTCTTGTAGCTTCTCAATCTCTGCTTTCCGCTCTTTATCCTGCAAGCGAGCTTTAGTCAGGGCTTTCCCTGCTTTTGCTGCTACTTGCTGTGTAAGTGCTTCTAGCTCTTCCTCGTTTAGATCCTCAATGTCAAATCCTCCATCATCTGAAGGAACGTCTTCTGACTCGTCATCGCTTTCTTCTTCTTCTTCTTCCCCATCGACTTCAGGGGTTTCGACTTCTTCTTCTTCGTCGTCCTCTTCGTCTTCGGTTTCGGGAGCTTCTGGCTCTGGCTCGTCTTTTAAACCAGTTGCTTTGTCGATTCGCTCTTGTAAGAGGTCTTGTCGGCGCTGCTCTGGTGATTTGTTCTCCTGAATTGCTTCTTCGGAATCAGGGATGTCCGCTTCTAGTGTATCTGTCATATCTACCTATGGGTTTAAATCAGCCAAGGCGGAGGCTGTTAGTGAAATTATAACACGTGGTGTCCTATCGGTCGTCCTTGCGGGAGTGTTTCTTGAAGTTAAACTCTTCCATTAGGTCTGCTGTTAGGAACTGCGCAATTGTCTGGCACTTGTTGCCCAGATACTTGTCTGGGGAATACCAAGGCTGTGAGAGCATTTGATCGCGGCGATCCTCTAAGTATTCATAGAGTACACGACCAATCTCTGGGTTATCGTTAAGATGCTTCTTAAATTCAGTAAAGTTCACGATTATGCGTTTGATTCTAAGTTCTGGGTTTCCATATTGCCAACACTTGCTGCTTCAGTTCCGTAGATAGCAAACTCAGTGCCGTTCTTCTTCTGTGCAATCGCCATCTCAAGCTGCTTCTTGTATTCTCCGAGGAGGAACATGAACTGAGGGTTGGTGAACAGGATAGATTCGACTTGACCAGACTGCTGGATTTGCTGTTGCTCGCCTTCATACTCACCGACAACTTGCATACGTAGTTTGGCTGCATTAGTGGCAGGTGCGCGGGCGATACCAGCGGACATTTGAGCAATATCAGCGAGTGTTTCGTTCTTGACCTTGTCAGTGCCAACTTCAGCGGGCAGCAAGATAGTTTCAGCAGCCATTGGGTCAGCCATGGTCAACAGGAAGTCCACAACAGCCTCATTATTCACACGACCAGATGTATCTAGCTGTGCTGCTTGAATAATGGTGCGTGACATCTTCTCCATCTTCTCTGGATCGTCATACATGGTGTTAAAGCTTACGGACACATCCATCTCGGTCTCTTCTGCGTCCTTGATGAACTGAACGGGCTCTGGGCGACCAGTAACGCGGAAAAACAGCTCCTCTGGACCCTTGAGCTTATACATTTCGTATATTAGCTTTAGAACGTCTTGAGCGAAGGTTAGGTGGCGATTAATGCTTGCACGTTGCATTTCAACCGACGTAGGGTCTTGTGGGTCGTGACCTACTAGGCGATCTGCCTCAGATACGATCTCTTTCTCCAAATTAAACACAGCGCCGAAGTTCGTGTTACGTTGCAGATATGACGGTGCTTGACCAGTGCGCGTGGCATATACGCCACCTGGGCCTGGACGACCGTGATCCCACGTTGGCGGCGCAAGCAGGGAGGGACTCACCTCGTAAGCTGAGTTGTCCATGTTTGCGTCTCGGAGAACCTTTTGGTTCTTCTGGCTTGCCTTCAGCAGCTCAGGAACTGTCGGGGCGCTGTATAGTGTACGTGCGTCGTAGCTACGGGACTGCACGATGAAAGGTAATTGGCGCAGACCACTGAGCAGTGTGCGCTTGGCGAATGGAGGTACTTGCCCATCGCTATCACCAAACTCGGGACTCCAGACTGTGAGGTAAATGCCCTCTGCTAGATCGTCTCGGTCAATTAAACGCTCAAACGTAAAGACAACATCGATCAGGTCGCGGTCTTCATCGATTGAAGATGGCTGCCGAGGGTTCGGGATCGAGCTGCTTGTACGGAAGGCGTTAAGTGTGCCACGCTCATTCTCTACTGCCCAGTCAGCCCATTCCTTGTCCCAGCCCTCAGAGCTTACGCGACTGAGAATCTCCTGTGGGGTCATTGGCTTACGTATGTGACAGCGAGGTGCGTCGCAGAAATTGGTTGTATAGCTTGGTGCGAAGAACTCTTCGTCTGGCGCTAGGACTTGCACCACTGGCTCGCCCTGATCCTCAATAGTTACTGGGATCTTAGCTGTTCCAGTCTTGCGTAGTTCGCGGAGTGCCTTCTTTACGCGCTTCTCGTTGATCTCCCATCCCGGGATTGAGTTAAATACTTCCAATGCCTCCTCTACGCGGTCTTCGTCGGCTAGGATCTCAATATAGTCCTCCGCTTGCTCTGGGAAACTCTTTTGGATCTCTTCTAGGTCAAATACTTTCTCGTATGAACGCTTAGTGGGGGATTTGTAGTCGCAATATGCTACACGGAGAGACTTCTCCTGTGCGTAGTTGTCTGACTTCTCCATTTGCTGCCAGAAGTCTTTGATACCAGCGTCACGCAGCCACTTCATGAAGGCTGTGACCTCCGCTGAACGTGCTACGTCTTGAATGTTGCGTGGATAGGCACGAATAGATGACTTGCGGAGTGCGTTCTCGTTAATGGCGATCTGAGAGGAGATGTGATACTCGGCTAAGTGAACCTCGGTGTCGCTAGAGTTCTGGAATGGAAACGCGGTCTCACCAGACTTCTTCAGGTCGGTTGTCTTGCCCTCCCATTGGCAATGGCGGATGTCGGCAGAATCCGAGCATCGTTTGATGAAATCAGCAAGACTATCAACATCCGTATCGAACGTTTCCTTGAACTGATTGTAGTCGAACTCGTCAAAATATACATCCGACTCGTCTTTATCTTGATCTCTAGTTATAGCCATTGTTTTCATTTTACCACAGACAGTCCTATTGATTAATTACTCCGCACTGACTTGATACCGAGAGACTAACACACGTGTCAAGCGGTCGCCTAGACTTGACTAGACTCGCTATTTTTACAAGTCTATTTTCGTCGTATCCGAGCGAGTCAGCCCAGCTCTCGTCGGTCATAGCGTCGATGTTACCGACCTTATCGTTTCGGATCATGTCGATTGTCGCCCATAGTTCGGCGTTGTCTGCTATGAACAGCTTAGATAGCTGGGTATCTGTAATAGGGGACTCCATCTTTAATTACCTTGTTTACTTTCAGTCGTTTGCCGACGTGATTAATAATATCCTTGTGGCGCTTGGGGACTGATACATTAACTTTTTTGCGTGTATCTAAATCTTCGGCAAAAACAAAGCGAGGATTACCAGTTTGTTGATGCAGGACGCGAACCGTGATAATATCTGGGGCTGCTGCCTCGATAACGTCCATCTCACCTTTGATCTGAGCTGTGATCTTTAGGACACCCGTTGGTAGGATGTATTTGCCGTCTAGGTCTTCTTCTGAACATACAGCAGCTCGTAGCTTGCCAATTGACATCGCTGTGTATGGTTTACCTAGCTGTTCCGCTAGGGATGTACATGTTTCGTTCTCTGATTCTGTCATAATTAATATCCTCCTGAGCTGACCAAGCACTTTAGCTTGCCATTAGAGTAGTGTTCTGGTCCTTGACCGTAGTTTGCTGTTCGCAGGTAGCGAAGGCAGTCAATAAAATCCTTCAGTGCTTCGTCCTTCTTCTTTTGTGCGCCATAGTTGATAATGGCATAGATTAGATTGCCGCAATCCTCGTGTATGTAGACTCGCGGCTTGTTTGCTGCGTCGATGGGCAGGTTTACATTGTAATAGAACCAGTCGTCGATAGCTGTGAGTCCCTGTTCCTCCTGCGAACCCATAGAAGGCACATAATGGAAGTCGTGGGCAGAAAACTGATCAAAAAGGTCGGTATTGTCGGCATTCTCGTTGGCGAAGAAGCGGGAGTCACCGATACGCTCGAATGGTTCGATTCCCAGCTCTTTTTCGATGTCCGAGAACAATTTGCAGTATCCGACAACGTCATAGCCTAGTTTCTTGGATGCTGGTCCGAATTTCCAGTGTGGATCGCCAAACTCAGCCCAAGGTCCGTAGGTCTTACGGTCTGGCCACTCCCTGCGGATGTAAATCTCCGTGTCCGAGCCTACGCCCGTCACTCCAGCCCACAGACTAGTGTAATTACGCGCACCAGCGGGGTCAACCACTTGGTAGCAGGTGAACTTCTTCTTATCCGATATATCGGGAAAGTCCTTGTGTTCTAGCACGTGGACATTTTGACTAAACAAGGGGAACAGAGATGTCATGCTCTTGACTGGAACACCATAGGCACGAGTAAGGATCTCGTCTCTAGTGCTGTGCTTGAGTTCCTTTGCGATACGCTCATATCCGCCGAACGGATTGAACTCAGAGTGGAAGTATACGATACCTGCGTCCTTCTCTGGGCTATATTGCGTCACTGGAACTTCTTCGTCATCCAGCAATGGTGCTTTGCGCGTTTTCCTTGTCTCTGCTCCCTTTAAAAACTCAGCTACGAATGGCGTGTAGCCGTCAATAGGCGTAAACGTCAGCATCATCTTAGCGTCCCGTGTAGCTAGGCGGAATCGCATGGTGCGGATTAGGTCACCGTCTTCTAGGTACTCGTCTGGCCACAGACCGATGTTGTGCCACTCTGGTGTCTTAGAACCTAGTTCAAGACCCTCAAACTTACTGCGGTTGGCGATGAACTGGCTGTAGGTATGGAATAGCACCTGCGATCCGTTGGGTAGGATGAATGACTGCCCAGTGAAGCCGTTCTTGACTGTGTAGTTCAAATACTCCAGCACACCCTTAGTCTTCACCTTGAACTCTGGCGGTAGATAGCGGTAGACGGCTGATTGCTGCGTCCTGATGGATGCGTCAGCGTCCTGCGCGAAACATACGATGATAGACTTAGGGTTCTCTAGTGCGGCCTTCACGACGCTCCTAGCGCCATACTCGGTTTTGCTTGAATTGTGTGAAAAGACCCCGTGTGCAAAGTAGTTCTCGTAGATTGGCACTGTAAAGTCGCCCACCACCTGATCACCGACAGACTGAATGTCTACGATCTTCTTTAAAGAGAAAACAGCAGAAACTTCGCACTGATCAGAGTCCAATCCGTAAACTTTGTCACCAATAGAAAGCTCAGATAGGTGCTTGAAGACTCTATTGCCAACCATGAACTGGTGAGCCGCAGTAACGTCCATCCACTGCCCATCGTCGAAGGATACTCGAAACATTTCCTCGTAGCCCTTAATGAACGGCGGTTCTGCCCTAGCCACAACTGTCTGCTTGGACTCTTTGTCCCACGCATACACATGGAAGTCTTCCTTGATGTCACTCAGCTTTCGGTTCTTTCCCAGCACAGGGTCAAATGCGTAAGTTGTTGCTAGAGAGAAACATCTGTTGCCTCCAAAGATCATTAAAGAATCGTAGTCCTCGAGCATCTTGTCGGCATACACCCAGCCCTCTAGTGACACACCGAAGTTCAGCGGGTCTTCGTCAGCATTGGCTATAGCGTCCTCGTGCTGGCGGTGCATTTCCACGAGTGCCTTGAGACCTTCTGGCTTCGTAGAGCCGTCGTCATTGAAGCACAGCTTCTTGATGGCTTCGGGCGATGGACCCTTGAGTATTGGATGTTCTGAGAACCTCATCTAGTCTACAATCTCTGCCTCTGGCAAGTCCTCTAGCATCTTACGAGCATACTCCTCCGCCTCGTCTAATGTCGTGCGGTGCTCAACTACGTGTCGCTGAATGTTGTTGCCCGTCAGCTTTGAGTGAATGTCGTTGAACGCTTGCAAGCTCTTTCCTTGCTTAAATAGCTCGTTGCCGTCAATCTCAATGTCACCGCTCTCCACACGATCAGAGTAGCTATTCTGCGACTTGCGGTAAGTGTCTAGCCCTTGGAACAGCACAGATGATATTTCAGATGCCCAAGCATTACGTATCTCCGAAGACTCTGGGTCTGCTAACAGCTCTGTCTGCACATCATAGTAGAAGTTGCGTTTAATATTGTTCTTTCGCAGGAACGTGTTGACTTCATTTGGCTTCTGGATGATATGCTGTGCGACGAGAGCCCACTTCTTAGGCTCACGCTTACACCATGCACGACCATGCCCAGTGGCTTCCTGTGCGTCCCTGAGCTTCTTTGTGATGAAGTTCTTGGTCTCAATTGCTAGTTCTTCGCTCATAATTAGTCCTCTTCGTCCTCCTCCTCTTGTCTGTTTTGTACTTCAGCCCAGATTGCGTTGTTTAGCATTGCCATATCCTGAGACATATCCATCAGGCTGTCGGCAAACAGCATCTTGCCTATTCGCCAATTGCTGTAGTCGTAGCACAAGTCGCCCGCTTCATCTATGATTGCAAACGCGTAGTTCATGGAGTGTTCCGCCAAGATAGCGTTGATCTTCTCTAGCACATCGTCAGTATCTTCCATTATTTGCTCCCTCCGCCGTAAATAGTGCGCGACCGAACCCCTACCGGCAGTTGATCCTTGGGAACCTCCCGCTTGTCCGAAGCCTTGCGTGTGTCCTTCTTAATTGACGAGAGATTGCTGCGATACTTAGCGGCATCTCGGTTTAGTGTTCTTGGCTGACTTCCTTTAGTTGACATGACTATAATTCAATCTCCTCTGTTAGTGCTTCCGCCGTTTCGAGTTCAGCTCGTGTGGCTTCTGCGTTTTGTTTAAATATTGTCTTGATGCAATGAACCGCAAATGGCTCTGACGTCTCACGTAGCAGTATCCTCTCCTGCTCTGCCGCCGAGAGCGTTCTCCACCACCAGACGCTGTATTCTTTGCCCATTTCCTTTACCTTATACTACGTGTCAACCCCCCCAAGGAAATAGCTTCATGTACGCCTAGCAACTATTTCCATTATGGAAACAACTCAACCCCCAAGGAAATAGCTTAAAACCGCTTCATGGCATTTTAGCAAGGCAAAAAAGACCCGTTTTGAAAATAAATGAAAATAATTTATTTCACTACAACTCAACAACTTGTGTCATTATCTAAGCGTTTTTGACCAAAAAAAGGCTTGACACCTATTGCATGGCATGGTATAATCGAGCCATAGGCGAGCATCGAAGGGTCTTAGGAGCGTAGCGACGCTGGCAAGACCCGTTTCTGTATACCAGAGTCTGGAAATTCATTTTTGTTTTTTCCTAGGGATGTGAAAGTCGGTTATCTGAAATGTATTTTTTGTAGGGTGGTATATGTATAATGACTTTGGCACATTCGCCCATCTCTCGACCCCCTCCACCCCTGCCTGTGCCGCCTGTGCTGCCTGTGCTGTCGCTGCCTATCATATCGTCATATCATGATACGTTGATGCGTTGATGCGTGGCGCGTTGGTTTATTGTTAAGCGTGTTACCCATTTAGGTTAACAATCTATTACCCATTTAGGTTAACATTCAGGTTAACAATCCAGGTTAACACTCGGGTTAGCCTTGCCTTATATGCGCTGCGGTCGATGGTCGGGGGTGTTGGGCTATATACGGCGGTCGGGGCTCACCTTGGCTGCCTTGTGGCCTTTGGTGGGTGCGCTGCGAGTGCCCGTCTTGCTAGGGGTTTGAGGTTATTTAAAACTTTCTTCAATTAATTTGATTTTAGGGTTGACATGGGGTTTTTTGCCTGCACTGTGGGAGATGCAGCACCCGTTCTTTCCCAGTCATCCGAGTCATCCCCTGGGGGGGTTGCCAGCCTTAGAAGTGCCCCACGGCTCTTGGCTGGTCGTTCCCTGACCGAGAGCCTCTCATGATACTAGCGCAAGCCACCGCCGACCGATGCGGACATACAACTCGGAGCTGTACCGCAATGACGAGAGACTAAGAGACTCCCCAGCATAGACAGCCGCCTTTACGGTGATCGAGTGATCGACACGCTCAACTTAATTAGCCTCCCAGCTTAGCACGCTGGGGGGCTTTTCGGGTGTAAGCATTCCGCTTGCAACCAACACCAACCACACAATATCATGACATACGAAATCTACATAGTATCTATCACCGCTTGTGAGGCAGACGCCAAAAAATGGTCTGACAAGCTGCGGGCACTTAAAGGCTCAGCAAAGCAACCCATGGGGCTTACTCCAGACCATATAAAGTTTTCGCCTGAGTTCAGGGAAGCCCGCAGAGCTTATGATGCCTTCCACAATGGTATTCGTAAGCTTAACAGCCTTGCACCTAAGGCTTACCTTAAGCGCCGCTCGTCAGAGCGCCGCGCAAATAAAGCCTAAAACCACACAGCCCGTTAACCTAACACGTTGACGGGCTTTCTGGGTATAAGCAATCTGCTTACCACCAACCAACCACCAACCAACAACCAACCAACCAAAAAATACTATGAATACATACAAAATCATTCGCTTCCATTTCAACGGATCACCTCGCACAATTAAAAAAGGCTTAACCCTTGAACAGGCGCAAGCCCATTGCCAAGACGAAAAGACTAGCGGCGAAGGCTGGTTTGACGGATACGAATCAGAATAGAACCTTACAAGCCCTCAGTTAACCGCTGGGGGCTTTCTGGGTATAAGCAATCTGCTTACCACCAACCAACACCAACCAACCAACAGATATAAATTATGAATAAAAAAGCACAGCCCTACTGCCAGTTGCAGACAATGTCTAACTTGCTTATGCAAATTGAAGGATCAAAGCCGGTGATATTGCGGTTCGATGACTCTCGCTATCACCCCATCGGTTTAGCGGTGGATGGTATGGATTATCTAACGATACTGTTTGAGCGCAACGGAATGAATGGCGTAGCATATGACGTTGACGGCTACAGGGGCAGCCGCACGTGGCGCACAGCCAATTGCTATTCTGACGGTGACTATGAATTCAGGCAACGCACCGAAGAAGAACTTTGCGATGAAGTAGCCAAAGAAGTTATTAAAACACGAATTAACTGCAAATGGATTCCGCTTGCAACCAACACCAACCAACACCAACCAAAAATACTATGAAAGCAATAAAAACCAAACATCTAGCAGCAACAAACACGCGCGGCTCGCGCATCAAAGCAACCGCTGGCAATATGAGTGCCACGGTTCCCTATAATTACGCATTGAGTGACGAGGCCGTTCACTTTGAAGCGGTTAAAGAGCTAGTAAAAAAGAAGGGCCTTGACTGGGATATCTCAGAGATGGTATTTGGAGGGATAAAAGACGGCTACGTTTTTTGCTTCCCCGAATCTACTATAACAGCTTAACTATAACCCACTACCCCCTTCGCTGAAAAGTGGGGGGGGTTTAAATCCAACTAAAGACACTATGACAAAGCAATCACAATTAGAGACAGAAACATTTATCCAACTACTCGAAAAGATCAAAAAAGCTGGCCTTTCTGAATTACACGCACTTGAAAAGCGCATTGACCGCCATTTTAACGCTGGCACACTAAGCCCCGAGGGGTTTTGTGCGCTTGACGCGTTAATAATGGAGGAAATGGCACGCTTTGAATCACTAACATCAAACCACTAAATAAAATGAATCTAATAATCAAAAGCATATATAAGCAAAACGAAGTCACAAAGAACCCCAGCGACGGGCTTTTTTACGTCATAGGGCACACGGGCGGGAAGCACTGGATGCCCATCTCAGACGGGTTTAAAACTCATGCAGATGCCGACCAATGGCGAAAGCAACAGGTCAAAGTAGATCAAATCGCCAGGGGAAGCGTTGCAAGTTGCAAGTTTAACGTCCTAACCTCATACTAACCTCAACCACTAAATCAAATGATAATCCTAGAACTATTAATCCTTGCCCACTGTCTAGCTGGAGCGTTTTTCATCTTCAAACTATACCACTCATGAGCCTCAGGACATACAATAAAAGCCAACTTGCCATCCTGAAGGCCGTTAAAGACGAGCTAAAGTATTACCTAGGCGAGGAGATCAACCATGATCCCGAAGGCGATGCTGCGGCTCTCGCTGAGCTAGAAACACGCCTTGCCGATTGGCTAACAGTCGGCGGAGGCGGAGCTTGGATAAGAAGCTTGCCCGAAGTTCAAGAAGAACTAACAAAATAACCAACCAACTAACCAAAAATAAAATGATAAATCTAATCGTATGCATCTGCGCCGTTATCGGCGCTTTCGCCATTAATCCAATCCTAGGAATAATTGTTCTCTTACTCGTTCTCTAACACCTAAAAATATGAACAAAGTAACATTACACGCCTATAAATCCACGCCGTTCGGACTTGAACGGGTCAATGATCACCCTTTGACCATAGCGGAGGCAAAGGCCATGCTGCGGGCAAACCCTAGCCTTACGGTAAGAGACGCCCAGAGCGCATCTTATGAGGTCTTGCATGACTGGCAAGATGAAGAGCCAACAGAGCAAGAACTAGCCGTTGCAAGAAACTTCTCGGCAGGCATTATCATTGCCGTCGCTGCGTCAATTGCATTGTTTATCGCTGAAATACTAACACGCTAACCACTAAGAAAATGACTAAAACACAAGCATACATAAGAGCATCTAAGTTTTACTTATCCGAAGAGCTCCCACCCGATTTCGACGAACTAGACGAACAGGATGTGACAAACTTCATTCAAGACAACGCTTGGCAACCATTTGAACAGTGGGAGCCGCACGGCATCTGGGAGCTAATAGAGGATCTCGCAAACGAATTCATTGAACTATCTAACCTAAACCACTAAGAAAATGATAACAAAAATCAAGTTCAACCTACTACACCCAACACTAAACGCAATGCAACAACAGGCGGCCTATCAATTGTCAGAGATTGAAGGATGGGACGTCGAGGGCAAAAAAGCCTTTAAAGACGGCTTGACCATTCACTTGCACGAAAACGGAAATGCCCTCTGTAAGCCCTCACGTCGCCTACACGGCTTTAACTAGTAAAATGGGGTCTTACCCCTCGCAAACAACTCAAAGCCCTTCTAGGGGCATTAGAAGCCCAGCAATGGGCACTACAACAGAATAACACTAAAAATAAAGAGCTATGACACAAGAAAACGCAAAATCAGTATTAGAATACCTAGACTCAAAGCCAACAGCCTTCGAGCGCTTCGCCGAGCAAGTCCGTAAAGACATTGCAAAGGGAAGCCTTGACCACCTGTTGGAGTTTCCGAAGGGAGGCAAATAATGCCCGCGCATAAAATAACATTCAGGCATTCACGCATGAAGCCAGACTTCATTTGCAGCGTCATCAAATACGCCCACACTAGAGAAGCCGCAATAAGGCTTCTGGGCAAATACTGCTCTCGCAGTGGCACTGTAATTGACAAGCGCGGCTCAGTCCTAACCCTCATTGACCATGACAAGTAGACAAATAGATCCAATTACAGGAATCACGGAGGGTGCAATGCGCACGCTTTTAAAGTCCGTCCTTCGCCCCTGCTGGCGGCGCACAAGCCGTAAGACGTTTATTGCGTCCGTCCGCTATCACTCAGAGAATCCAAAGACAGGCCGCAACTGGTTTGTTGTCGATTGCGCTGACTGCAAGCGAGTTATGGGGTGCAGTGAAAAGGAAAGGCGGCCACTGAAAAGCGGCGGCCTAAGCAAGAAGCCCCGAAGCGTCTATGAGATCGACCACGTTGACGGCATCACGCCATTGACTGACATCCGCAAGACGCTGGGGGAGCACTTCTATTCGATGATCTATGGCAAGCAGGAAGTAGTTTGCTACAGTTGCCACCAAGCTCGGTCTGCAATCCAGACAAAAGAAAGAAATAATAAGAAAAAGAGGTTGACAACAAGCCAGCAATCCAATAAATAATAACAACTATGACAACTATACAGCAACACCTAAAGAAACTCAAACCAGCACACAGAGATGCTGCACTAACTAACATGAAGCCAAGTGGCATGACCGAAAAAGCAAGTGACATCGGGAGCGCAATCGCGCTTGCGTTCGACTGGGAAGACACTCCAGAAGGTTACATGTTTTGGTCAGACATATGCCACGATCTCATTCGTGGCGAATACCACTTCACCGAAGAGGATAGCAAGCAACGCGCTTTGCCGACCGACTCAGCTAAGCGCAAAGAATACGTTATTTTCTCGGGATTTATCAATTACTTTCCGAACGCCATCGCTGCCGTGTCTCACTTGAGCTACAAGGGCAGCCAGCAGCATCACCCTGACCAGCCCCTTCACTGGGACAAGGACAAGTCCTCGGACGAACTAGACGCCCTCATGCGTCACATGATCGACGGTGACTGGGAGCAGGTGGCTTGGAGAGCCATGAGTAACCTAGAGCGCAAGCTTACAGGTCACTGCCAATACGAAAAGGCCATTGACAAATCCACCAATAAATAGTATAATACCGACCATTATGACCAACAAACTAACAGAACTACAAAACGAGCTTAAAGCTCCCAAAAACCTATTCAACAAATTCGGCAAGTATAGCTACCGAGACTGTGCCTCAATAATGGAAGCCGTAAAGCCGTTGCTCCTGAAGTATGGCCTTACACTCACGATCACCGACGAGGTTAAAGACTGCGCCTTGGGTGCTTACGTAGAGGCTTCTGCTGTTCTCACTGAGGACGGCAAGTTAATCAACGCATCGGACGCGCAAGCGGGCATCGAGAAGGCTGGGGGCATGGCACTGCCACAGGCTTTTGGCTCGGCCTCAAGCTATGCTCGGAAATATGCGCTCAACGGACTTTTTCTGATCGACGATACAAAGGACGCTGACGCGACCAACGATCACAAGACAGAGAAGAAGCCCCTAATGACAGCAAAGGACGCAGCATCTAAGCTAGAAACAGCGAAGACGGTTGACGACCTAGTAAAAGTTTGGAACAGTTTACCGATCGACCTCAAGCAGGTTGACACAGTAATCAGTGCCAAGGACAGCCAAAAGGCTAAATTAATAAAATAACTAAGGAAAATAACTATGTCAGAATACAAAGAAACAGGAACAATTACTTTCATCGGGAAACCTGAAAGTATCTCAAACGGTCAATACGCTAAGTTAGTATTTGTCATCACCAATAACAGCGGATACGAGGGCGCCGAGAAGCAATTCGCGTTCGAGATATTCCAAGGGACAGACGGCGAGAGGATCGAGAACTTCAATAAGTATAACAAGGTCGGTAACGTGGTCGATGTCTCCTTTGACATTCGCACCAACGAGAATAACGGACGCTGGTTTACTAGCCTCTCAGCATGGAAGGTCTTCAAGGCCGAAGGTGCTGCGGAAGTAGCAACGAGTGACGCAGCTCCGTTTTAAGCGCCAACCGCTAGTCTGCTAATACCCTAACTCGCCCCTCAGTTGCCCTCACAGGTCGCTGAGGGGCTTTCTGGGCAGAAGCTATAACCTAGCCCCATATTTAATCTAAACGCCCTCAGCGGCAACTCAGAGCCATGATCAAAAACATTCAAGAAATTACAGCACAAGCTAACCTCACCATTTCAGAGCATCACAATATGCTCTCGGAGGCAATCAATCTGGAGCTGGTTGAACTCATGTTCCAATATGATCTACTGATGGCAGCAACGCGCAACGACAACACTTTAACCATCGAAGAGCGCAACGAGCGCATGAACGCATTTAAAACTTGCCTTAATGCTATCCTAGAGGTAGAGGACGCGCTCCAGATGCACTCGAACTCATATCACAACGGACTATAACTCAACCAACCATAAAACAGCTATGAAAGACAAATCTAATGAAGACATTCGCGGGTGGATTACCCTAAATCGCGGAATGCAGAGCCACTGGCTATGGAAAGAGAAGAGGAAATTCTCTAAGGCCGAGGCATGGCTTGATCTACTTATGTCCGCAAACCATAAGCCAAAGAAGGTTTTGGTTAAACATAAGCTAATAACCTGCGGTCGCGGAGAAACTATCCAGAGTCTTAAAACGCTCTCATCCAAGTGGGGATGGCCGCGTGAGACCGTCCGCCGCTTCTTAAAACTGTGCGAAAAAGACGAGATGATCTGCTTCAAAAGTGAGTCAGTGACGAGCCGCATAACTATCTGTAACTACGACACTTACCAAAGTGCGGAAAATAAAGTGGGTCGCAAGCGGGTCGCAGGCGGGTCGCACTCGCACACAAACAACAATGTAGTAACAATGAAAACAAATAAAGAGGAAGATGGTTTTGTTTTTTTTGGCATTGACCTAAGAACACTTGACCAGAAAACGCTCCAAGGAAAACAGAAGACCCTAGAGCAACTCAAGCAAGTAGCTAAACTTAAATCACAGGGACACGACATCAACTAATATGAAAACTTCAGAATCAACACTAATCGCAACCATCATCAACGGAGGCTCTCAAGGCGTCTCAAGCCAATTACTCAGCGAAGCAGGGGAAATGGGGATCACCTCAGACTGCTTCACCGCGAATATCTGCCAAGAGGCGTGGGAGGTAATTAACAAGATTGACCGCTCTGGTCGCCAGCTTGACGAGATGGACGTGATGACCGACCTCAACAAGAGCGGCGTCACCGCAGCAGACTTCATGACACTCATGGAAGACGCAAAGACACCCCTGCATATGCAACTATACGCAAGCAAGGTGCTGGAGCAATACAAGCTGAGAATGCTGAACCGAATGAGCCGCCTAGTGCAGGAGAAGGCGTCTAACGGCGAAGACGCGTCTGAGATCATGATCGAGGTTGACCAGACGACCAGAAGGCTTTCCGAGACAGGTGCAAAGCAGAAGCCAATCTCCGAAGCCATTGACGCATTCGTTGCCGACTTCTTCGGTGACTTCGACAAGACGGCTTACATACCAACGGGCATCAGGAGCTATGACTCATCGCTCAATCGCGGGGGATTCGGCCCCAGCCAACTGTGCGTGTTCGCCGCACGTCCAGGATGTGGAAAATCTGCAATGGCTTTAAACATTATCCACCGAGCGGCTAAAAAGGGACTGCCGATTGGTATGTTTTCGCTTGAGATGGGAACAGAGGAGCTTATGGGTCGGATGGTTAGCATGGAGTCTGGAATTGACTGGGAACGCGCTAGAGATGGCGTAGCGTCCAAGGAACAAAACGACTCAATCAAAAAGGCTATTGCCGCCGCGAAGAAGTGGCCAATCCACATCTGCGACGACGCCTTCAACCTTCCGTTGATCCTGTCGATCGCCAGAAACTGGAAGCGCAGGCACGACGTCAAGGCAATCGTCATTGATTACTGCCAGCTTATCCGAGCTAACTCCAAGCTTCCACGGGAGCAACAGGTTGCTGAGATTAGCCGCGAGTGCAAGCTGCTTGCCAAGTCTCTGAAGATCCCCGTGATCCTTCTGGCTCAGATTAACCGAGAGTCGGAGAAGGAAAACAGAGAGCCGAGAATGTCAGACCTTCGCGAGTCTGGCGCGCTGGAGCAGGATGCGGATTCAATTACGTTCCTATTCCAGAAGTCTGATGACGACAAAACGGGGCCGATGGTTCGCTGGGTTCGCCCCAAGCAGCGAGGCGGTCAAGGTTACGACATCGGGCAGCTAGGATTCATCCGCCAAACAGGATTAATGACCGACTAACATGAAAGTTACAAAGCTAAACGAATACGAATACACTGTTCTGGGAGACGGAACAGCGACATACACAGTTGACCTAATGGCGAATAGCCGAAAGGGAGAATGTAATTGCCCAAACTTCAAGATGAGGATTCTTCCTCAGTGGAGACGGGGTCACATTACCGATCCCTGTAAGCATATTATCCAAGCTGTTGGTTGGCTGACGTGGAAAAAAATAAACTAAACCCCTTGACACGTCGGGGCAAATATAGTAATGTCTCGAAATCAACCACAACCAACTAAACTAATAAAAAGCTATGAACCAAGAAAAATACACACAAAAACTAGAGCTTATGAAACAAGCCAGAGATGCCCTCGACAACGCAATCGGAATTAATACTTCTCTGGACGGAGAGATTAAGGACTTAATGTTCGGCGTAACAGATGCCATCGAGTGGCTTAGAGAGGACTACCCAGAATATGAGTAAGCCAATAATAGCAGTAATATCTATTGGCAGATCAAGGCAAATATAGTAACATTCTCGAAATCAACTAACCAACCAATAAAATGAACTACAAAAAATTACTTCAAAACATATACGAGCGCCTAGACGACTATCGATCGGAGGAGTTCACCGAGTGTGACCTCGAAAGTCTCACCCTTTCACTAGAGGCTATTAACGAAGACCTCCATGACAACAGCAGTGACGACGAGTTCGAGCTTGTTCGCGACTGCGAAGGCAAGATCGGGGAAGCAGAGCGATTCTTCGAGGACATTTCCCGTCAAGAGCAAATTGACGAGGAGCTGGATCAACGAAGATACGAATCGGCAAGAAAATTTAACTAAGAAAAACCAAACATGACATGGCACACAAAAAACTCAACACATTCCACCTCTTCGCGGGGTGTGGAGGCGGCATTCTCGGTGACCTCTTACTTGGACACAATCCAATCGGAGCTTGCGAAATCGAACCCTACCCAAGGGACGTCCTCCTCGCAAGACAGCGTGATGGAATCTTGCCAAGCTTCCCCATCTGGGACGACGTGGCAACCCTCAACGGAAATCCCTGGCGCGGATCAGTTGACGTTCTTTGCGGAGGATTCCCCTGCCAAGACATCAGTGCGGCGGGAACTAGAAACGGAAGCCAGCTTGGAATTGAAGGAAAACGCTCTGGCTTGTGGAAGGAATATGCGCGACTCATTGGCGAGATGCGGCCTAAGTTCGTCTTTGCCGAAAACTCTCCGCTTCTACGCACTAGAGGACTTGCCGTTGTCATCAAAGACCTTGCCAGCATGGGGTATGATGCAAGATGGTGTGTATTGGGAGCCGGTCAATTCGGTGGCATACACCATAGAAAACGACTTTGGGTGCTGGCTTCCAACCGTAACTTGCAGCATGAAAAACGGAGCGGCGAGAAACAGATTTTTCGGGTCGCCAACTTATCGGGCCTGTTACCCGCAGGAATGGATAAGAACGAGCGAGAGTTGCGATTGCTACTTACACGCGGACTATGCAGATGGCCTAATCGCCTTCCCTCACAAGTGGACAGACTTAAAGCCGCTGGAAATGCACAAGTTCCTGGAGTGGCAGCAAGCGCATTCAATATTCTCTCAGAAGGACTAATCTAACTCAAAACCAAATAAACAATGACAAATACAATAACAGAACCAGCAATCCATGCAAACCGCCGTCCTATCTTCCAGCCGTCGGAGCGTAAAATCCTTCAGAGTGGCTTGAACAGCTTAACAAAGGCTTGCAGCGCTCAGGAGAAGCTTATCGAAGTAATTAGAGGCGAGCTGGCGGTCTGTCAATTGCGTTGCGAAGAGCTGATTGCACGAAATGCCCAGTTAGAAGAACGCGACCTGTTAAATCGAGGAGAGGTAGAATAGCCCTCACACGCCCTACACGGCGTTTTAACGAAAGACGGGGTGTTGGCATAGGGAAGTAATTCAAAGCCCGCCAGCACCCTTTCAAGGCTCAGCAATGGGCATCACAGCATAACAACCACAACCAACATAATGAAATCAAAACAAACCACAGTAAATAATATCGAAATCACCGTCCATTCAGATGGAAGTATCACTAAGCCCTTTTACAGTAGGACCAAGCGCACCTTCGGCTATAAGGATGGGAACGGTTATATGTTAATTAACATCGGCGCGAAAATGTTTCACATGCACCGCATCGCCGCCCAAGCATTCTTATCTGACTTCTTTGATTATCCAAGCGTTGATCACATTGATGGCAACAAGACAAACAACGACATCAGTAATCTACGAATGGCAACGATTCAGTTTCAGCAAATGGCACATATGACTAAGAGCAAAGGGAGCAGTTCCCAGTATCGTGGAGTTTGCTGGTGCAAGAATTGCAAGAAATGGAAGGCACAAGGTAGGATCGATGGCAATGTGAAGTATCTTGGCCTCTTTGACGACGAGCGCGAAGCCGCTATAGCCCGTGACACCTACGCATTTAGCCAAGGATATCCTCTGGAGGGTCTCAACTTCCCCGAGAACTACGCTTAACAACCAACCACAACCAATATGACACAGCCAATCGAAATCACCAATTTATTTAACTATCTTCAATCCAAGCAAGCTGATATCGTAAGAATGATGGAAGCTGTCGAAGAAGTAGATAAACTCAACGCCAAGCCAGAGAAGCCAAAGAAGCCAAAGAAATCAGCGAAACAACTAGATCGCATTAAGTTGCTAGTCTCGATGGTAAACGACCTGAGAAAGCAGGGCATGACAACTAAGGAAGCTTGCGACTCTCTCAATATACCACTAAGCACTCACAACTGCCGACTCAAGCGACTTTCGACCGTAAGGTCAAGCCTTGACACGTTCGCTTAAATCTGATACACTCACCGAAACACCAACCCAAACACAAACATTATGAAATATCCAAATGGAACAAAATTAACTGGACTCGGCCTTAACCTGATACTCGAAGATACTGAGCTTCTTACAGAGGACGGTAGCTACGGAGAGGATACCTGGCTTTACCACTGGACAACGCCAGAGGGAAGATCCTTCTTAACAACAGACATCGAGCTAGCTGGCTATTTAGCCGACGGAGCTACGTTAGTATAAGACTTGACAACTGCTACGACTACCTTGCTGCCCTTAGCCGAATCATATTCTACGACTCTATCATCAGCAAACAGCAACATCCCGTTTGAGGGTTTGACAGTCTTGTAAAAAATATGATCACCGCAGTTCGCATAAATTGTTTTAACCTTAGCGATTGAATGCTCTAAACCGCTAGCAGATAAAACATCGATTGCCGACCTTGACGCGTTTAATGATAATGGCAGGAGTAAAAGGAGTAATAGTATCTTCATACCACTAGAATACACCCAACCTCTAAAGAAACCTCTAAAGCAAACTACGTAGATCCGCGACCTTTTATAACCTAGACTAAATCACCACTATGAAAATACTGCTAATCACCTTATTCACAGCCAGCACCTTGTCGGCTCATCCTCATTGTTGTTGCTGCTGCTGCAACTGCGATGACGAAGTCATTCTTACAGACGAGAACTCTCAAAAAGACCCATCCACCACTAAAGTTGGCGAACCGCCCGCTCATCCAGTAATCCTATCAAAGTAAAAACACTAAAAACACTATGAAAAAAAATAAACCAGTATTAGTTATCGGAGACACTCACTGCCCAGCCATGCTAGACGGCTATATCCCATTCCTCAAGAAGATCCACAAGAAACATGGCTGCGGTCGGGTCGTTCACATTGGTGATCTCGTAGACTGGAACAGCATTTCGTTCCACGAGAAGTGTCCGTCGATGCCATCCCCAGCGGAGGAGTTCAAAAAGGCATACAAGCAGGTTCAAAAGCTCCACAAGGCGTTCCCGAAGGTTGACTACATGATTGGTAACCACAGTTCGCTCCCTGCTCGTAAGGCTCGTATGATTGGCCTCCCCGATGAGGTGATGGTGCAGTTTGAGGAACTCTGGGGACTTGACGGCTGGACTATTCACCCGCGCTACGCAGACCTCGTTATCGACGACGTAGTTTATCGCCACGGAGACAAGGGAAAGGGAGGAGCAATGGCAGCTCATAAGAACGCCATTTCCGAGTTCAAGTCGGTCGTCCAAGGTCACCTCCACGCACAGGCTGGTGTCGTATACCACGCCAATCAAAATGACTGCATCTTCGGAATGCAAGTTGGCTGCGGTGTTGACCATACCAACCCAGCAATGGCCTACGGCAGGGTCTACAGCAACAAGCCGATCGTCGGCTGTGGTGTTGTCTACAGCAGCAAGCTCGCTTACATGGAGCCAATGTTTTTGTAACCGAAGAAAGAGTGCCAACTGTCAGGGGGGGGGTTGACAGTTGGCGAAAACTATGGTATAGTATCTCCAGTAGCACAAATTATCAATCAAATCAATTATGAAAATCCAAATCACAGACAGCGAATACTCGGCAACAATCGAATCAGCGGAAGACGACGTCCATATCACTCAAGCCACTGAGATGGTGCGAGCCGCTTTAGTCGGTATTGGCTTTCACCCAGACTCAGTCGCCGCTCACCTTCCGAATGAGGAGGAGTTAGACGACATTATCGGAGATATTCTAAACTCTCTTTAACCTTTATATGAAATCAGTAGAGCTAAAGATCAACGGAGTGAACATTACAGTCCATTCGGACAATTCAATCAGTAAGCCGAATCATAGGTTCAAGGACAAGCGTATTCAGCGCACGTTCGGGACTAAGCACCACAGTGGCTATATGGTAATCAAAATCGGCGGGAAAGTGTTCAAAATGCATCGGGTCATTGCCCAAGCATTCCTCCCAGACTTCCACGATTTTCCTCAAGTCGATCATATTGACGGCAATCGCTCAAATAACAACATAAACAATCTCCGCATGGTCACGAACCAGCAGAACGGTAGAGCGCATAAGCGCAAATCCAAAGGATGCTCCTCGCAATATCGTGGTGTCTATTGGGACAAGATTTGGAGGGCATACTGTAGAATAGATGGCAATCTAAAGCATCTCGGCTCCTTCGACAGCGAACGTGAAGCTGCCATAGCTAGGGACACATACGCTTACTCTCAGGGCTTTCCGCTCGAAGGTTTAAATTTCCCAGAGAATTACAGTTAAAATTTCATTCATAGTGTGGTTTGGTTGCCACCGTTGTGTTGTGTTAAAGCCAGTCTCTTCGGGGGCTGGCTTTTTTCGTGTTTAGGCAAGCAAAAGCCCCAGCTCAATTCGAGTCTGGGGCTTTGTTGTTTAAGTCAGCTATGGCATCATCCTGAGCCCTGACATGCCCTAGGAGGGCTTTGAATTACTTGCGAGGGGTAAGACCCCACTTTAACGCCGAGGGGCTTGTGGAGCCTCTGAGGGCTGTTCCCTGTCCTTCATGCTTTCTTGTACGTATGCCGAGAAGGTCGGGTCTTTTGCCATTTCATCCGTGATGGCATCCATTCCCCTGCGAGTCCCCATTGCCGTGTAGAAGAGCTTGTTGATCGTGTTTTGATCTACGTTGCTCTCTTTGAGGCTTCGCTTGAGCATCATCCGAGTGAGGGGAGATGTGTGGATGACACTTAGCATTTTTCGGCCAATCCATCTTGGCAACTGTGGTGAGACGAAAAGCATATTTGGCGTTCCACTGGCTCCAGTCGATGTGACGAACCGACCAACGCTTTCCTTGGCCGTGTCGCGTATCTCGGCGGAAGACAACAGCCATTTGTTCAGCACCTCAAGATCCGCCACCGCGTCCTTGCCTATCAGCGACTCCCATTGCGCCCGCTCCTTGGAGTTGTTGAGAATTGTGTGCATGGTCTCTGGTTCCCAGAGTGCTTCTCGGCCAGTCGCCACGCCAGAGCGTTGAGCCTTAGCTGATTTAGCCCCAGCCTTTTCCAGCAGAGCATCATAGCCACTTCGACTCAAAGACTTTCTGGCGCGATCACTTGGCAAACGATCCATAAGCTTTTGAATCTGTCCTGGTTTTAGCTTAGAAATATCGCCAATAAAATGGTGAATGTCCTCTGGTGCTGGCATTTCGCCCTTAGCTACTTTGGATAGAACGCTTTTACGCGCAGCGGCAAGCTTCTCCTCTGTCTTAGACTTCTCCGCAATTGCTCTGAGCGCTTTTGCTCTAGCCTTTGGCTCAAAGCCCTCCATTACCATCTTTACTTCATCGGCGGTGATATTTGCCTTCCCTTTGCCAGACTTCAAGGCTCGGTTGATTGCGTCGATGTCAGAAATTACCTTAGCAGATCCGCCTTTCGATGTTTTGTATAGTTCGGCTAGGACGTTTTTATCAAACTTAATCTCTCCACCACCAGCATCATTTATAATCTTGTCGAGGTAAGACCTCTTCAGGGAGTCACGACTAACACCAGAGTCAATCGAGTCTTTGACTGCAGCTCTGGTTGCAAATGTCCTTGCTAGAACATTCTCCCCGCGAGCGCCAACCGCCTCAGCAGATCCACCCGCTACGTTTGATAGGTTCGCAGCACGATCACCATCAAAGAAAGGAAGCACCTTGTTCTTGTAGTGCGCCTGAGCCTTCTTGTATGCCGCTTTTGCTGGCGCTCCAGCCCCTAGCCCGCCCAGTTCCTTCGGTGCGCTCATGGCGTCGTCACGTAGCTTGTCCAGCTTCTTCCCGATCCGCTGTAACTCAAGTTCAGACTGCTTAAAGCCATGACTCTTATTGTAGCGAATGCCGTCAGTGACATCTCGTATATATGCATCCAGCTCCTTGAAGCCGAGTGGCTCGCCAGTTGCAACTCGATTCTGCAATGACGTTAATGCCCTTGCCTGATTTTCGTCTATTACCTTGGTTGCGTCGATGCTATCTATGACGCTCTGAACATTCGCGGCAGGGGTGTTTGCTTGCTGAGTATCTACCTTGCTGTAGAAATCTCCGTATAGGGTGTCGCTCTCAGACTTGGCATTCTTCAACCCAGCCACTTGCTGATTGCGAATATCATCTCCCATAGTTGACTCAAGGCGTTGGCGACCCTTGGTCAGTTTTTTGATGCCCGCCTCGGCTTGGTCGCGCATGGCCTTAAGCTCTACTTCACGCTCATTCGTAAGCTTTTGCTTGATTGACCGTTTCTGCGCTTCAGTTTGGTTTTTGGCAAGTGCCTCTGCGTCGATTCGCTGTGCATCCATCTTGGCCACACGTTGCTCATAAGCATCAATAAGCTTAAACTGGCGGTCTGCTACGTTCTGCATCACATCCTCAATCGGCTCAACCGAAGCTTCTTCTCCGCGAAGAACCTTGGATAGTTTGCTAATCTCGTCTCTCTGTAAGCCATATGCAGCAGCCTCTCGACCCTCTGGGTCAATGCCAGCGCGAATACTTTGCTTGAGCGACTGGTCGGTGCTAGTTTCCTGTGCAACAGTAAGATTAACGTCTCCGCCAAGTCTGGCCGCAAGGCCATCAAGCTCGCTAGTGAGTTCCGCAGCTCCCTTTTCAATTGTTCTCTTTCCGATTGCCTTCGACACAAACCTGCCGCCGACACCCGTCACTAGGTCGATTGGCACACCAATGGCAGCCTCGATTCCTCGACGCCTAAAACTTTCTCCGAGTCGTAGATCCTCGTCAGATGCAGCACGAACAGCCGTGTCCTGCCCTGCGCCAGCAGCAAGACCGCCAAGTGCCGCAGCACCAGCCATAAGTGGTATTGAAGCACCACCTGTTGCTACAGCCGCGCCAACGGCCCCAGCGATTGGAAGTGCAGATCCAGCAATGTCTGCTGTGAAGTCAGCAAATGACGCACCCTGCTCGTCAACCATTGTCATCTTTTTTGAGTTAGGATCTCGAAAAAACATCTTTGGAGTTCCACCCACGTCCAGCATAGCAACGCCATCTTTACCGTAAGTATCCTCCAATTGCTTCATCTTGTCCGCATCTGTCGGCTGCATACTGAGCTTTGTGCGATTCCAGAAGCTCATTCCAGAGTCGATGTCCACATTGTCACTAGAAACCCCAAGGGCAGCGGCAGATAGTTGCTGTATGCGCTTTCTTTCGGTTGCTTTATCTACTTCCGAGAAATCTGCATTTTGCTTAAACTTCCCAGTGCTAAGTTGCTCTTGAGCATCCTTTCTGGCGGCAGCAAACAACTGAGGAATATCGTCCTCGGTTGGCATAGATTCACCATTAACCCTGATTTTTAATCCAGTTTTGTTGTCTTCTAAGTCAAATGTAGCCATATTATTACTCTGTTACTGCGGTTACTGTGAAATTTCCATTAGGAGTTGTTACTGGTTTGCCAGATGGAGCTTGATTCGATTGACCCTGGGCTTGTTTGCCGCCCATCATTGATCCGTAAACACTGTCGGCAGCTTCCTTACCATACTCGGCGGCGTGTGTGTTGTATGCATTTTGAATTATTCCTTCAAAGCGCTCATTTAACTGCTTTAAATTTTGGCGAACCAACTTTGAGTCCGTAAACGGGTCTAAGGTAGCAAATTGATTCGTAAGGACTTTAAGCTCTTCCGTGTTCAATGCACCAAATCCAGTTGAACCCGTTGGCGAGTTGGCTTTTAGCTCCATCATTGCATTTAGGGCAACGTTAGATTTGAGGAACGCAAAGTCAGCCTCTTGGGCGTCAGCGTCAGATCCCTTCCAGAAGGATGCGGCTTTTCCAACCATGTCCGTCGAGAAAAACTTGTTAAGTCTACCTGATGCTCGACCCATCACATCTCGCATATCAGCCACCGAACTAGCCAATCCCCTGCCCACTGACTCTGCTTTAGCTTCTGCTGTTTTAGCTTCCTTGGCTTCGGTCAAACTTTTATCGTAAAGTTCTTTGGCATCCTTGGTTATCTCATACTCAAACTTTCCCTCGTTGAATTTCTGGGAACGAAGTTTTAGTTGCTGGTCAAATGTTAAGCCATCGCCTTCAAGTGGTTCTCCAGTCGTGCGATCAATGCCATTTAACGCAGCAACCTTGTCGCCACGTGCAATCTCACTCGGACTAGCGCCTCGTTGGTTTGCTTTAGCAATGTCTCGGCGATCTGCATCGCTCATACCTTCGCCACGAGCTGCACGACGTTCGCGGTCGGTCACCGTACCTGCTGCACGTTCTTGAGCCTCGCCAAAGTCTGGTCGAGCTGCACGTGCTTCGCGGTCTGCTGATTTTTGCTGAAAGTCAGCTTGCTCTGGAAATAAAGCATCTGTGCGAGCTTGATTCTGCTCTGGTGTCTCACCTGCCACTGGAGCGGCTTGACGGCGGAACCTACCCTGTGGGTCTTGGACTTGAACGGAGGCCGCTGAAGGGTCATCACGACCCGCCATGTAGTCTGTTAGCGACTGACCTTCATACTTAGGCTTAAATCCAATCAAGTCTTGACCACTAGCATTCTGGATAGTGCTAGGAAGCTGTGCCTGTGGTGCTACTGCCTCTGGCGCTACTTGACCTGCCTCGGTAATAGCCTCTGGGGTCACAACGTCTGTGCCGTTGACCGAAAGGTTGGCTACGGATTCTGGTGTTGCCATTTCAACTGCTGGTGCTACTTCTGGAGTTGGTTGCTCTGGAAGCACCTGTACACCACCAGTTCGTGAGCTATTAGCTAGATTGGCTGCTTTCTGCTCTTCGCTTGGATTAATAACATCCCGAAACGTGTCAAGTAAACCAAACTCAGATTCCGATTCCGCAATGCCGCCAACCCTTGCTGCTGCCATTGGGGATTGTACGCCGCCAGTTCCGCGAGTCCTTACTCCGCCGCGCGGGATTACCTCTTTGGGTGTAGACGGAAGACGATCTTGAGCTGCTCGTATTTGTGCATTAGGGTCAAGCAAGTTGGACGGCATATTTACTGGAACATCACCAAATGCCTTGGCGGCCTCTGGGTAAATGTATGGTGCATCAAAATCTGGCACACCAATCATGGCTCCATTTTGGGTTGGTGCTGGTAAGGCTTGAACAGTAGGTGCTGCCGCCAATACGTCTGGCTGTGCCATCGGGTCAACCGCTGCTGCTACTGGGTTGGGTGCTGCTGCTGCTGCTTGCGAGAACGGGCTTTGCACTGCTGGTGCTTGACCAACCGTGTCCACTACGGATTCCATCGGTGCTGGTGCGCTAAAGCCTTCCTGCTCACGCTTCTTCTTTTGCATCTCGTCGAATGCTGTTAAAAATGCTGATTGTTCTGCCATAATATGTTTTCTATTTTTAGTTTAGCTTATGTGTCAAGTTAGTTTAATGGAAATGCCTTGTTAAGTGCTTCGCGGCGCTTCTTGCAGCCTCCGCATCCTTGGATGTTAGTCCCAGCCACCTTGTCTATTGCTCTGGCTATGGGTTGTGCTATGCGTTCTACGCGATCACCTAGTCCACGCTGACGAAGCCTGCGCTCTATTATTTCTTTTCTACGAGCCAGTAATTCTAATTTGTTTTTATTTTCATCCATCACTTAACTGTACTGAACTGGCTCAATGCTGGTAATGTGCGGATGCTTACTTGAGTCATATGGTTCCGAAGCATACCACATTCCATAAAAAGTAGTTCCCTCAAAATTAACTGTATCGACATGTTGCCAACCATCTGAATCGCCGTCTGGATTTAGAAGACTGCTTGCATCAAATGTGAAATACCACATGCTCCAGTCATCTAAAAAATAATCACTGTCAGCAATTAGATAGACCTCGATAGCAGGTAATGCAAAAAGAAAAAAATCCTCTCCTATTTCGCTAAGATTAAAATTACTATCAATACCATCACCAGAATCATCTATTGTTGGAGCAAATCGAACATTTACACCGCAGTAGGCATTTGCAAAATCGGTGGTATAGCAAGGCTCCCCTTCCGTTCCTTCAAAGTAAAAACTAGTGTTATCATCAGCACTGGGGATTGATTCTTCATACCAGCCTGGATGCTTGGATGTAGTAGATTTACTAGGATCAAGCGGATCAGGTATAGTCCTATTGTAAAATTGGCAAACACGATCCCTGGGTTCTGATAACTCAAATTCATCTATTTCTATACTGAAAGTTGGAGGATCGCACTCTTCAGATTTGGTGTTTGTATACTGACAAAAAACATTAATTTTCCCAATATTATAGAAACAATTCATTAATTCAGTATAGGTTATTCCATTAGATGGAGTTAATTCTGGATCTTCTAGCAGACAGTTATTAAAACCATTTCCTGCACCCAAGAATGTAAATGGTTCGGCCATCAGTCAGCTTTAAATAAGATTTTACCAGTAATAGGGCTGCCGTTTTCACATAGTGTCACTGCGGTTTCCTCGTAGCCATTTGTAAGCCCACCGCCACTATCACCTTGAAGTGGACTGGTAATCCTGTCAATTCCGTCATTCTGAATGCGCTCATCTGTCCCCTCCTTATTGTCGTCCCGCCTGGGCTGAGTGTCTAAATCGTATATCCCAGATTTTATTGCTCGACGCTCTCCGCTTGACGTAGCATTGGACAGCAGTTTTTTTCGCCTATCCTTGACCGCCCGTGCTGCGGCACGAGCTGACCGAGACTCACGCTGCCTTGCTATTGACTCTAGGTTTCCTTTATTTAACTCTCCTTGTGTGAGCATTAGGTGTCGGGCAGTGAAGGCAGTGAAGCCGTGTATGGCAGTGAAGCCGTATCTGGTTGAGAAGGAATGGCATCTGTAACTACAATGGTTTTCTTGTAATACTTATTCCCGTCAATGTCGTCAAATGCTGGAGTTATCTGCACATCTAAAGTGTAAGTGTTGCCAATTGGGTTTACTGGGCCTTGGTCAACTACTAGATCATATGTGATTGTCTCACTATCAACCAGGACGGATTGACCCTGCCACGAAAGCTGGGCGTTACTAAGGAGTGGTCCACTTAGGGTCCCCGACTGGCTAGCGGATGACGTTCTGTAGCCTCTGAATGTTGAACTGTCTGAAAACAATCCTTCGTCAAATGAACCTGAAGCTGATAGGGAAAATGCCGCCCAATGATTCGGGGACCACAGTCCAGAAGAGTTTTTATAATTATAATCCGACGATTCAATGGAGTTGGATGTTTGAAAGATAAAGTATGTTGTCGTTCTAACTTTACACTGAGCTGGCGCATCTACTAGCAACCCCTTGACTTGCAGCCAATCTCCGCCCCCGTTATTCGTTGTTTCACGACGTTCAACATTCAGCACACCAGGATACGTAAATGGGGAAAACCCACTTACCTGATTGACTAAGTTCTCGCCTCCATCAACAATGCTATTGCCGTCTGCGTCTTGCAGTGTGGTGATAGATATAGTCGGCATTCCGTCAACGTTGTCCGTCCTTTGGGCGATAATTGGTCCCACTGTAGTTCTAGCGTTATTGAAGAACACTTTGGTGACCCTAAACACCCCTTCGCTTTCCATCGCCCTAGACTCGGATATTACTGCACCATTTTTTAAGAACGTAAACTGATTAGTCTTAATTCCCTGAATATCAGATTCCCGTGTGCTTGCCAAGAGGTATCCAGGTGGGGTAATGGGGTCAGTGCCAATTGTTTCAATGACCTTAGCCTTCTGTGAACCTACATTGTCCAGTGTCTCCGATAGGATTCCTGCCTCAAGCCACACCTCAGTCAGCTCCCACTTTGCTTCCGTCTTCTCGATCTTAAAGCTGCCAAGGTATAATGTAGTCCCATCGCTGTCAATCGTGCTAGTTCCAACAACCTTATCGTATGCGGTGTCTGGAAGGGCAACGAAGGTGCGTGAGACGCGCTTCAAGCCGTTTAGCTCGTAATCTGTGTCTTCGTCCTTCTCTTCTACCCAAGAGGCTGTGAGCGTCTCGTAGGTAAGCTTAACGCGCTTGTCGCCTATTGAGGGGATATAGACATACTCAGTCTCAACTAGGCGCATGTCTGGGTAGACGGATGCTGGAATTGCTTCCCAGTCTTCCGATACCCCAGAGCCAAAGTTTGTGTCTTGCAAGATGCCGTAATCTGGCAAGATCGACGAGATGTTGTCATAATACCAGTCTTCCTTGGGACTATTGTTGTCGCACAGAAACTCTAGCTTGAAGCGCCCGTTCCACAACTTTTTAATTGCAGGTGCGTCGTTAGTGACTTTTAGTCTAATACTGCCTTGATTTGCCATATTATAATGTTGAGAAGTCGCGTTTAATGAATAAATCTACATTAGAGAGCTGAATAGTGCTTCCGCTTCCAGATGTATCGATGAACAGCCTAGCTCCATTTGTCATGAAATCTGACTTTACGCCAACTGGAAATCCCACCGAAAAAGACGAAACCCCAGTTTTTTGAAATGTAATACTTCGATTGACAATTGGATTCGGTGAAACATCGGTTCCAATGTCTACAATAAAATTGGCGTAATCGTTGACGGATGTTGCGTCAACCTCAAAGTCTACCCGAATATCGTAAGCATCACCAAGTTTTGCTGGTGTAATTTTATTTGTTGTTGAGTTCCAGAGTGACGTTACGCCAATTGGAAGATAGGTTGTTTCGTTGACTGGACCGAGCCCATCAATTGTTATCTGGTGCTTTGTGTTTGCTATTGAAACTGGCGTGGTGACAGAGGCTAGGTCATCGTAAATTGCCCACCCGTTGACGTTATGGGGAGACAGGATTTCCCAATTAGTTCCGTTGGAAACAAATCGAACTGCCTGATTGTTGTCAGTTATAGCCAGGGTTAAGTTTCCATCAATTGTTTCTGTTCCATCTGGTTCAACGGTAACGGAATAAGTTGATCCAGTCTTTTTGACGTCCAGGGTCCATCCAGATCCTAGGGTTGCCGCACTAGGCAAGTTAAGTGTAACATTACCGCCAATCGCAGTATCGTCTACCGTGAGAACACTATCCGTACTCAATACAGTGTATGACGTAACGCCCACGGCGGTAACAGCGCCAGATACGTTGTCTCGGAAACCCAAGTTTGTGCGGGCGGTCGGCGCATCAGATGCTCCAGTGCCACCGTCTGTCAGGGCAACGTCATTTCCACCAACGATGTATCCACCAGCGGACTCAACGCTTGTTGCGTTCGTAACATCAGCCAGTTCCTCGATGCCAGAAAGCTTGATCTCTTCTGCTGTGGTGTATGAAGCTGTTGTGCTTTGTAGGACAGAGGCGTATGCCTGGACGGTAGATCCGATGCCAGATGTTGGAATAGCTGCATCCGCCTTGACTCCCTGTGCTGCCGTTGCGTAGTCCGTTGCTGCTGTTGTTGCCGCTGTGCCTAGACCAAGGTTTGATCTCGCTGTAGTAGCACTTTCAAGGTCACTTAGGTTGCTAGCTTTGCGGACGAAGAGGTCTGACACAAATGGAACCTGCTCGCTGGTGCTTCCGTCGGCTTGATAGTTTTCAATCAGATCCCAAAGCTCAATACTTGCTGTTCCAGCAGGAATGATTACCTTCTCAGCTTTTGAGCCTTCCACTGTAATCTCAAGAATACTTGGCTTGCCGCTGTCGCCGTTGTTCCATACGTCAATCGAGAAGTCGCCATTGGCATCCGTCTGAACCGAGTCAACGCTCTGTGCCACTGTTGCCGTCGCCACCGAGTCCGTGCCGAGCTGAACTAGGCGGAAAGTGATCCACTTGTTTGCGAGGGCTGTGTTGTTTACCCCGTTGATACTGCCAGATATAGTTGTCGTACTCATAATAATTAAGTTTGTAAATATTTTTTAGCAGCTAGAACCGCCGCCTTGTGATACTCTGGTGAATTATCTATCTCTTGGTGGTCGTAGTCGTATGTTCTCTCCCTGCAAATTGATTTACCGCCAACCAGCTTGTCTCCGTCTAAATAATCTCCTCTTTGGGACACCCATCCCACTACTTTAACATTCTTGTCAAGTTTGATCCTTCTGTCAAACAAAGCCCACCACCTGCCGAGGATTGTCGGGCTATGATACACAGGATCGCAAGCAACCACGCTCACGTCGCACTGAAGGCGTTTCGATAGCTGGGGCATACCATACCCCCCTCCCCAACTGTAACAGCATATAAGGACTTCTGTGGGCTTCAGGCTGTTGATGTATTTAGCATATTTCTTCCAGTCCGCGTCCCATTCCTTCAGCTGAATAAGCGCATCCTCACACTCGCAAATGTCATCAAGCAACCGAAGCTCACGCCACAATTGCTTGGAGCCAGTGTTTTGGTGCTTTTTCTGGGTGAATCCAGATATGACTACGATAACTTTCATTATGGTAAGACGGGGAGATCGACGGATGCGTCAACTGCCTTTTCGATGGCATTGCCAGCTCCAGAGGGTGAATAAATATATACGTCGCCCTTGTAGGCGCAACCAGATAGGATTAGTGCTGATGCGAGTATTAGCTTTTTCATTGATTTGTATTTCTGTGAACTACGTCTAAGACTTTGTTTGAGAGTTCTTCGATTCCCTGCTGTCTGCCCTTTAGCCTGCCAAGTTCTAAGGACATTTGAGTTTGGTCTTTATGGAGCGACATTACCGTCCTAAACAGAAAGGCGATTGCAGTGGTCATTGCCGCCGCTGCACCCACGATCAGGTTGATGAATGTTGCTGGCTCCATGACACTACAGGCTTGCCATGCTGACGATAAGAACGTAGCTGATGCCGACAAAGTATGACGCAACCAGTAGCCTGTTGATGATCATGACATTCTTTAGTGACGACATCTCAGCCGCCTTGATGTGGCAAAATGCAGCAAATATGCCGAGACCCTGCCTGAAAAACACGTTGAAGTATACACCGAACTCGGTCAACTGACCGAATATAGCCGTTTCCCCCATGAACGAAGCTGTCCACGGCATGAACCAGTATGAGTTGTCTATGGCAGACCCAAGGAACCCACCTACGACACCGAGGATAAACCATTGGTGAGCGTCTCGGCTATCTTCTTTAAGTGCAGCACGAGCAGCAGGTAGCCACAAGTATACCACTGCCGCCGCCAGCAAAACGGTCGGGATGGTCATTATAAGGGAGATCATCTCCGCTAATTGGTGTATGTTCATGTTCGTTGTAACTTAATATGCTGTGTATGACGAAAGGTCGCCAACTGTGACGGTGTGTCCAGTAATGTCGCCTTGAAGGGTGTCGAGTGTTGTAATCATTGCATTAAGCTCTGGGACTAGACCGCCGTAGAACGGGCCAGAACCAGCGCCGAAGAATGTAGACAGCAACCATAGCTCAGAGCCGATGACCCCAAAGATTGGGTTGCCAGAGTCCCCAGATATAATCGAGTCGTAGAATGCTAGGCGGTGCGGTATTGTCGGCGCTCCGTAAGTCATTGTAGGAATGTTTGATTGCACTTTCTCAGTAATTAGATCAAGCGCAATGCCGTTCTCGCTGAAGTCCATTGCAAGCAGTGGAAGTGCGAAAGCTGCGGCAGTTGTTGCGCCAGCGGGTAAATATGTCTCGTAGCCGTCTGGGAATATCTTACAGGGAGTGATTGAGGCTGGGAGGTCTGAGTCTAGCAGAATCATCCAAGCATCTGTGCCTACGCCATTGCAGAAAATACGAGCAGCCTGAACAACCGTTCTGGTGATGACTGTGTTGTCAGACGCAACAAAACGAATTGTTGCCCCAACTGGGACGGGATAGTGGTTTGCGCAGACTGCGTGTCTTGGTGTAATTGCTGTACCAGCACGTCGAGTGCCTCCAGTAGAGTTCCAAGGCGACGCACAAGTAAGTGCCTCTGCGTGTGTCCCCTGCAGAAAGAAGCTCGTGTTGCGGACGTATGGGTCTTGGGTTGTGTAAACCTGCTGCTGTGTCGCTGGGTTAGCTACAATCAGAGCGTCGTCCATTGGGTCGGAGAGTGCCTTACGTGCGCTACCAGCTACGCCACCTTCGATGACTTCAACGACCGATGCACCCGACAGTGTGAGTGTGACGCTGACAGTCCGTGTGGTCGTCGCAGTTCCGCTAGTTGCCAAGATAGTGATGATTGCACTGGCAGTAGCCTCTGGTGCTACCATGAACACCACCTGACCATCAGGCGCTACGTCGATCTCGGTTGGGCTGTCCGATGAGTAGGCAAATGAGATGGGGTCGTCGTTCAGCGAGTAGGTGACAACTGGGACGAGCGTGACTTGCTCGCCAGAGGAAGACGTAGTAAACCGCTCCCCTTCCTTGTCGTCCTCCGTGTATGGCGTGCTCGTGTCTGGAGAGATTTGTGTAGGCTCTCGGAACTGGTCTATTTCAAACCAGAGGCGGAGGACCTTGCCCTCGTTAATTGATACTGTTCCGAGTGTTGCCATTAAGTAAGTGCTGCAACGGTTATCTCCGCCTTGCCTACGTATAGTGGACGTGCCGAAGATACTAATTGCTTAATGTCAAAACTAAACGTCCCATCAGTAGATGGTGTTACTGTAGAAGTTAGCGTGTAGTAGCCGATGCTTGGACTGTCAAATCCGTAAGCTCCATTAGCGGAGAGGCCGATAATATTGCTAGCGAGGAGTTCACCCTCAAACGTTCCGAGCTTAGCACCAGTGTCAAGGTCATCTGCGGTAAACACAGCATAGCTATCCGCAAACAAGCCAGAGTAGCTTGCGCTCATGAAAACGTTGCCGTTAAGCATATCACCAATTGCAAGTTTTACGGAAATCTCGTAGGTTACGCCAGCCTTCAATGCTTCGGACAGAATAGTGATTGGGGTTATAGCCTCAGACACGACCTCAAAATGGGTGCGCATCGGTGTCTTTGTTCCGCCAGTGGCACTTGTGAAGAATAAAAGTGAATCCGCTGGAATTACGACCGCATCTTTTAAGCCAGCATTTACATCACTAACATCATACCACCCAGCAGGTCCTTGAGATCCATCGTGATAAAGATATGCGGTAAAAGTTCCGTTTTGTCCGTCGAGTGAAGTTCCGTTTGCAAAAACTTCAACGAAGTTTACGGGTGCAAAAACGTCTGGCGATGGTGTAATTAGCCCAGACTCAACAAACCCAGAGTTCAACAGTGTAACCGTGCCACTTGCGGCAACGGAGTCTAGCTTGTGTGACTTAGCTGACGTAATC
>Ga0209196_1000293_pt1 | contig 40907 bp, 35 predicted proteins | sample COGITO_mtgs_1105_5_FD_184801 | JGI IMG/M metagenome (GOLD analysis project Ga0209196, IMG submission 184801) | Pelagic marine microbial communities from North Sea - COGITO_mtgs_110509 (SPAdes) (version 2) | ecosystem: Environmental > Aquatic > Marine > Epipelagic ... | reverse complement strand
GGGAGGCACTGGGCTTGGATTGGCAATTGTTAAGCATATTCTGGCGCGACATGAGGCCGAATTAGACATTAGCAGTGTTGTTGGTGTAGGTAGTAAGTTCTGTTGCGTCTTTCCTTTAGCACGTCTATCAATAATCTAAGTATCTGATTTTAAATGGTTTATTAATATATTTCAGACTTTCATAAAATTGTCACATTTCTTTCATATTATGCCCTCACGCTAAAGCAGTCATTGTTCAGTCAGTTGGCTGTTAAGGTCCTTAGTAAATAAACATACTTAAATAATTTAATTCAAAATTTGTGTCTCACGAGGAAATCAACATGAAATTAGCTTCCCTAATAGCTTCGGTTGCTCTTATTGCATCAAGCAACATTAACGCCGCTAGCAATCGCGATTATATTGAAATTGTTGGTTCATCAACAGTTTACCCTTTTGCTATAGCTGTGGCTGAACGCTTCGGTAAAGGCACTAAATTTAAAACGCCAAAAATTGAGTCAACAGGCTCTGGTGGCGGCATGAAATTATTTTGTAATGGTGTTGGTGTTGCGCACCCTGATGTGACTAATTCATCACGTCGTATCAAGAAAAAGGAATTCGAATCGTGCCAGAAAAACGGTGTTACTGACATTATTGAAGTATTAATTGGCTATGATGGTATTGCTTTCGCTAACTCGAAAAAGACTGCGCAAATGTCGTTAACTCGACGCGATATATACTTAGCGTTGGCTAAAGATATCCCTAACCCTGATGGTTCAGAAACGTTTATTACTAACCCTCATAAAACTTGGAAAGACGTTAATAGCAGTTTGCCTGCAACTACTATTGAAGTGTTAGGTCCACCACCAACATCAGGTACGCGTGATGCGTTTGCTGAATTAGCACTTGAGGGCGGCTGTAAGTCATTCCCATGGGTTAAAGCATTTAAGAAAGTTGACAAAAAAGCTTATAAAGCGCGTTGTCACACTATTCGTGAAGATGGTTCTTATATCGAAGCCGGTGAAAACGATAACCTGATCGTGAATAAATTAGACGCTAACCCATCTGCTTTTGGCGTATTTGGGTTTAGCTTTCTTGATCAAAACACTGATAAAGTTCAGGGTGCTTTAGTTGAAGGTTTTGCGCCAACCTTTGAGTCGATTGCAGAAGGTGATTACAGTATCTCACGCCCTTTATACTTTTATGTTAAAAAGGCCCATATTGGTGTTGTACCCGGTATCGCAGGCTATTTGCGTGAATTCACTGCTGAAGGCACTTGGGGCGATGAAGGATATTTGACTGATCGTGGTATGATTCCTTTAGATGCGGTAAAGCGTAAAGCCGTCGGTGACGCGGTTAAAAATCAAACGTCTTTAATATTTTGATAGCGATTGAATTTAAAGTATTAAAATGTAACTCCTTTAGCTTATTGACTAGCATTTTGATCAGCTAACGGTTATAAAGGGCGGCTTTGAAAGTCGCCCTTTATTTACGACTGTTTTTTCTGTCTTGGTGACTTTTTTATTGACTTAACCCAAGCTTTACAATAGCGCCACAATAGAATTCGGTTATCGATATAGTATGCCTTTTAATACGCTTCTAACTATTTTTATCGTCGTCATTGCTTTTAGTTTTTTTGCTGGCCAGCGCAGAGCACTAAAGTTAAAAAGCGACGGCTCTACACTCCATTCGCTACCTTTTTATCACGGTACATGGCTAATTATTGTTGGTGTTTTGCCAGCCATTATTATCTTACTCCTTTGGTCTCTACTCGAAAGCGGTGTTATCCGGTCTGTTGTCCTGTCTGAGCTTCCAGCGAGCTTAATGTCAGTCTCTGCGGCAGAAAAAACACTTTTATTTAGTGAGATAGCTAATCTTGCCGATGGGCAAACAGCTTCACCCAATGCTGAGTTATTAGCCCCTGTGGCTGAGCGTTATATTTTATTGCAATCGATAAGTGGCAAACTTAAGCTCGGTCTTGCCTTGATTATTTCAGTCATCGGTTTTGGCCTAGGTTGGTTGCGTTTAAAACCTGATTTTCGCGCCCGTAATCGCTTTGAAAGTACGGTAAGAATTATTCTGATGTCTTGCGCCAGTTTGGCGATTTTGACGACAGTAGGCATCGTTTTCTCAGTTTTATTCGAAGCAATGCGGTTTTTTGACAGCGTTTCAATACTCGAATTTATCTTTGGTACCCATTGGAGTCCACAAATAGCCATTCGTGATGATCAGGTCGGCTCGTCTGGTGCTTTTGGTGCCGTACCGCTATTTGTTGGCACTATGCTTATTTCTGCTGTGGCTATGTTTGTCGCCGTGCCAATAGGTTTAATGTCAGCCATCTACTTGTCTGAATACGCCGGACCCAAATTTCGCGCCTATGCAAAACCGTTATTGGAGATTCTTGCTGGTGTACCTACGGTTGTATATGGTTTTTTCGCGGCCATTACCGTTGCTCCAATGCTGCGTGACTTCGGTGAATCTATCGGCATGAGCGTTTCATCAGAGAGTGCCTTAGCGGCTGGTTTGGTTATGGGTGTCATGATTATTCCATTTGTTTCTTCGCTTTCAGATGATGTTATCAACGCTGTGCCTCAATCGTTACGTGACGGCTCTTTTGGCCTTGGTGCTACCCAGTCAGAAACCATTCGGCGAGTGATTATTCCTGCGGCATTGCCTGGTATTGTGGGGGCTGTTTTATTGGCTGTGTCACGCGCCATTGGCGAAACTATGATTGTTGTTATGGCTGCAGGTCTTTCTGCAAACTTAACCATTAATCCGCTGGAAACAGTGACTACGGTAACCGTGCAAATTGTGACACTACTGGTGGGTGATCAAGAGTTTGATTCACCAAAAACACTGGCTGCGTTTGCCTTAGGCTTAATGTTGTTTGTTACTACGCTTTGCCTAAATGTTGTTGCTCTTTACGTGGTAAGAAAGTATCGCGAGCAGTACGATTAATTTTGTAGTTATTTAATTTGTAGCTGTTAGTTTGTAGTTGTTAATTTTTAAAGCATTTAACTGAGTTTATTTATGAGTCGTTCGACCATCGATATCGTTAATAGAAATCTTGCTAAGCGTTACGCTAGAGAAAAGCGTTTTCGTTTTTTTGGCTTTGCATCGATTATTGCTGGCTTAGCTGCGCTGTTTTTTTTAATGGTAACCATTGTTAGTAATGGCTGGGGTGCTTTTACACAGAGCTATGTAGAGCTGACTCTCGATCTTGACCCGCAGGTATTATCTATTAGCGATCCATTAGATGATGATCAATGGAGCTATGCTAACTACGCCGGCGTAATTAAAAATTCATTGCGTGAGCGCTTTCCGGATATTACTTCACGTCGAGATAAAAAACGTTTATATCGTGTTGTGAGTCCCGGCGCGAGTTATCAAGTTAACCAGTTAATGCAACAAGACCGCTCTCTGTTAGGCCAAACCGTGACGGTTTGGTTGCCGGCTGATGATGATGTTGATTCTTTGATAAAGGGGCATATTGATCGCACACGCCCTGAAAATGAACGCCGCGTTAGCGATGAGTCTCTTTTGATTATTGATGACCTAGTTAATAGCGGCCAGTTAAAGCGTAAATTTAATAATATTTTCTTTACTGCAGGTGATTCAAGTGAGCCGGAACAGGCGGGTATAAAAGGGGCGATGCTAGGTTCGTTCTTTACTCTTATTGTTGCTTTGCTACTTTCGTTTCCTATTGGTGTTGCTGCGGCTATTTACCTTGAAGAGTTCGCGCCCAAAAATGCTTGGACAGACTTTATTGAGGTCAATATCAATAACCTTGCCGCCGTGCCATCAATTGTTTTTGGTTTGCTCGGTTTGGCTGTGTTCTTAAATTGGTTTGGTTTGCCGCGCTCTGTGCCTTTAGTCGGCGGTATTGTTTTAACGTTAATGACTTTGCCAACCATTATTATTTCTAGCCGTGTTGCCTTAAAATCAGTGCCGCCTTCTATTCGTGAGGCTGCGTTAGGTCTTGGCGCGTCAAAGATGCAGACTATTTTTGACCATGTTTTACCGCTAGCTTTACCCGGTATGTTAACGGGCGGCATCATTGGCATGGCGCAGGCGCTTGGTGAAACGGCACCGTTGCTAATGATTGGTATGGTGGCGTTTATTGTTGATATACCAGGTTCATTTACCGATCCAGCTACCGTGTTGCCGGTGCAAATATTCCTTTGGTCTGATAGCCCTGAGCGTGCCTTTGTTGAGCGAACCTCGGGTGCGATCATGGTATTATTGATGTTCTTGATTCTAATGAACTCGATTGCTGTTCTGCTGCGGAAACGTTTTGAGCGTCGTTGGTAGTTTTTAATCTGTTTAACACTATTGCTTAACGAGCCATATGGCTCAAAGTCGTATAAAGAGATAATGTATGAGTACAATTACAGTTGATTCCAACATAAGCGCTGAGAAAAGTCAGATTGCTGATGTTTCAAGCGGTGGCTTAGATAGCTCACGCGATTATCGTCAGACAGTCGGTAAGATTGAAGTGGCTGATACTAAAATGTCGATGCGCGATGTGAACGTTTCATATGGTGATAAGCAGGCTGTTTTCGGTGTTGATTTAGATATTGCCAAAAATGAAGTGATTGCGATGATTGGTCCTTCAGGCTGTGGTAAGTCGACGTTTTTACGTTGTATGAACCGAATGAATGATACGATTGAAGGCTGTGTTGTTTCGGGCTCTTTAAAGCTTGATGATCAAGATATTTATGATCCTAAATTGGATGTTGTGCCGTTACGAGCACGAGTAGGAATGGTATTTCAGAAGCCGAATCCTTTTCCTAAATCCATTTATGATAATGTTGCTTACGGCCCACAAATTCATGGTTTGGCTAACAGTAAAGTTGAGCTTGATGAAATTGTTGAAAATAGCTTAAGAAAAGCTGGCCTCTGGAATGAAGCAAAGGATCGTCTTGATCAGCCGGGCACCGGTTTGTCAGGTGGCCAGCAGCAGCGTTTATGTATAGCAAGAACGATTGCCGTTAGCCCCGAAGTTATCTTAATGGATGAGCCATGTTCAGCATTGGATCCTATTGCTACTGCGCGCATAGAAGAGTTAATCGATGAGTTAAGTGCCAACTTTACTATCGCTATTGTGACGCACTCTATGCAACAGGCAGCTCGTGTTTCGCACCGTACTGCTTATTTTCACCTAGGTTATTTAGTTGAGATTGGCGATACGGATGATATCTTTACCAATCCACGACATCGTCTTACAGAAGACTATATTACAGGTCGCTTCGGTTAAGCCAACAGATAAGGATTAATAGCAATGCCCACTAAAAAAACCTCACAGCATATTTCACAGCGTTATGACGATGAGCTTGCCGCGGTTAAAAGCCAGCTATTTGAAATGGGTGGCATAGTTGAAAAACAAGTCACCGATGCTATTAAAGCTTTGCTGGAAGTGGATAGTGAGTTGGCCGAGCGCGTTGTTCTTGACGATGCTCGTATCAATGATATGGAAGTGGCAGTGGATGAAGATTGTGGTTTAATTCTTGCCCGCCGACAGCCAGCGGCAAGAGACCTTCGCTTAGTATTAACTATTATTAAAACTACAACTGACCTTGAACGTATTGGCGATGAAGCCAGAAAAATGGCTAAGCAAGCGATTACCTTGGCTGAAGAGGGCAAGGCACCCAGAGGTTATGTTGAGATACGTCATATTGGCGAGCATGTTGCGAAAATGCTTTCTCAGTCTCTCGATTGTCTTGCTCGTCAAGATGTTGAGTTAGCGCTTAAAGTGGCGCAAGAAGATAAAGCGGTTGACCTTGAGTATGCCTCTGCGATTCGAGAAATGATGACCTATATGATGGAAGATCCACGCAGTATTTCACGCGTTATGAGTATTATGTGGTCGTTGCGTGCGCTTGAGCGTATTGGTGACCATGCGCGTAATATTGCCGAGCATGTTATCTATTTAGTTAAAGGTGATGATGTTCGTCACGTTGGATTAAAGCAAATGGCAAAAACTGTTCATGATAAATAGTCGATAATGGCTTTTATTCAATGCTTCTAAAGCGGTTTTCTATTTATGCTATTTTTCGTTAGTTAATCTTTTCTTATTTCGGCTTACGGTTTACTTTACCATTTTAAATAACGCCATAAAGCGCAATTGCTTTATGGCGTTTTTGGTTGCGGGCAAAAAGTCTTGGTTTAAACTTAACTACAAATCTAACTACAAATCTAACTACAAACTTAAAAACAACTTAACTAAAGACACCCTTAAAGAAGAAGAAGAATAATATTGCCAAGCCAGCACCAGCGGGCAGGGTAATTAGCCATGACATAAATATGGTACTTACAACGCGAAGATTCAACGCACCAATCCCTCGCGCTAAGCCCACACCGAGTACCGCTCCCACTAAAGTATGCGTTGTTGAAATAGGTAAGCCAGTAGCCGATGCAAGTACGACGGTAGTCGCCGCACCTAGTTCAGCAGCAAAACCTCTGCTGGGAGTTAACTCTGTAATTTTTCTGCCTATGGTAGCCATAACTTTAAAACCATAAGTCGCCAAACCTAAGACAATACCGCCACCACCTAATAAAAGTATCCAAGGTGGCATGGCTGATTTAGCGACAACATCGCCACCACTACTAATAACACCTACAACAGCCGCAATAGGACCAACGGCATTGGCGACATCATTCGAGCCATGAGCAAAGGCCATTGCGCAAGCGGTAAATACCATTAACACAGCGAATATTTTTTCTACATTCGCAAAGCGATTAGCGGAAAAGTCGATAGGCGTATCTTTAATACCCTTTAAAAAGTATTTGCCGATTAATGCAACGATAATACCTAGGACAATAGCGGCAGGAATAGCATTGGCAAACTTGGATTCAAAGCCAAAATCTAATTCGATACCAACATGTTTTAAGCCTTTAAGTAGCGTTACCATGGCAATCATAAAGCCCACGGCAAACATATAAATAGGCACGTATTTTTTTGCGTTAGCGAAAGGGTCTTTAGTGTCTAAGATTAATCGCTGGACACTCATAAATAGCCAATAAGAAATAGTCCCTGCCATTACTGGCGAAACAACCCAGCTAGCTACAATTTTCCCGACCTTTGGCCAAGCTACTGCATCGACGCCAATACCGACCGCTGCAAAACCAACTAAGGCACCGACAATAGAGTGGGTTGTCGAAACAGGCCAGCCTTTCATGCTAGCTATAAATAACCAGGTGCCAGCAGCAAGTAGGGCAGACATCATGCCGTAGACTAGAAGCTGTGGTGAATCCGTTAGAATGGCAGGGTCAATAATGCCTTTACGAATGGTTGATGTGACTTCACCGCCTGCTAAATAGGCACCGGCAAATTCAAATATCATAGCGATAATAATCGCTTGTTTAACCGTAATGGCTTTTGAGCCGACAGATGTGCCCATCGCATTAGCGACATCGTTAGCACCAACGCCCCACGCCATAAACAAACCAAAACAACAAGTCAGGATTAAAAGTAAGTGACCGTGCTGAGCAATAATATCCATAAACAACGACCTATCATATGAACAAATTAGATTAAAAGAATTTTGTTTTATTAATTATTATTGTTAACTAGCAATCAGTAACTGCATGCGTGAGCCAACTTTTTGAGCGCGATCTGCGAGCTCGCCAATGCCATCGATAATGCGGTATAGAAACATAACATCGATGGGAGAGAGTTTGCTTTCTAGCTTAAAGAGCTTTGCACGAACAGCTATTTGCAGCTTATCATTTTTATTTTCGAGGTCATCGAGTTCTTCAATGAGGCCTTCTACTAAAATAAGTTCGCGCCCTCTAAAGCCCGTTGATAGCAATTCATCCATTTCATTAATAGCTTTGAGTGCCTGTGCTGATGTAGCGACAGCGGTTTCTGCATATTCAAGAATAATTTCGGCCATGGATTCAGGAATAACCATTTTTCGGCCCATCATAATGCCGCTAATGTCTTTAGTGCAGTTAGCGATTTTATCTTGTCGGCCAATAAGGTCGAGCATGTCCGAACGATGGACAGGCATTAATAAGTTCTTAGGCAGATTTAGACGTAAATCTTTTTTGATTTTATCGGCTTTAGCTTCGAGCTTAGAGATAGTGCTTCGAATTTGCTTGGCTGTAGCCCAGTCATCTTGCAGGCTGGCTTCTATAAACGGAATTAGCTGTTGGGCGCATTCATGTACGCGGGCCATATGAGTTTGGATGGGGCGTATAGGTGATTGACCAAATAGATTGGAAAAGGGGTTGCCTGCCATAATTATCTCTCTCTTGCTTTATAATGGTGTAATTACGCTTAGGCTGGCAATTATAGATATTCTGTCGGCCGCGTACAGCCTTTATTACATTTTTGTGACAGTTAGGGGCTGCCCTTATTGGGCGTTTATTGATCTATTTGTTGTTGAGAATTAAGGGTTCTGACTGCGTAAGTGAGTTGGTCGAGAATAAATACTTATTCCAACATTTTAGTATAAGCTTTGTTAATGAATACTTTGTAGCTTGAAATGATTCTTTTTAACGGCTGGGTCTATTCAGCATTACTAGATATGATGCATTATTGTTAATAGGGTGCCACACTCATAGAGCCTTAAGGCTCGTTTAATGCTCGATTTTATAACGAGTGCTAATAAAAAATTATTTTCGCCTTATCTTTTTATTCGTTTAAGATGAGACTTTCCTTTTATTGATTGAGTAATAAAATTTTGCAGTTTAGAAAAGATATAAATGGACTAAGAGCCATTGCAGTTATAGCTGTCGTACTTTTTCATTTTAATGCATCTTGGATGCCCGGTGGCTTTGCTGGTGTAGATGTGTTTTTTGTTATTTCCGGTTTCTTAATGACAGGAATAATATTTAGGGGCATAGAACAAGAAAACTTTTCTATTTTAAGATTTTATCTGGCTCGTGCCGACAGGATTATTCCTGCTCTCGCCGCGCTCTGTTTTGTCATCCTCGTTTTTGGTTATTTCTTTTTGACACCATGGGATTATAAGACGGTTGGTCGTGATATCGCGACAAGTATGTTTTTTGTCAGTAGCATTATGTTTAGTTTAGCCGGAGGATATTTTGATACTGGCGATAATTTTTTATTACATACTTGGTCTCTGTCGACTGAATGGCAGTTTTATATAATATATCCGCTGCTGCTAGTAATTATGCGGAAGTTCATGCCTCTAAAAGCGCTCAAAATAACTGTCTTATTCGTGATGGTTTTGGGCTTTATATTTAGCGCTATAGCAACTTCTATATGGCCTACTGGCTCATATTATTTATTGCCTATGAGAGCGTGGGAAATGATGTTGGGTGGGGTCGCATACCTTTATCCTTTCACTGTTCGAGAGAAATATAAAAAACTAATTGAAATTACTGGCATATTGCTAATTGTTTGTTCATATTTTCTAGTATCAAAAGAAAACCCGTGGCCTGGTTATTTAGCAATGTTTCCAGTGCTTGGCACTTTTTTTATTATTCAATCTCAGCGGAATAATAGCTTTTTTACGAGTAATGCTTTATTTCAGAGAATAGGTATTTGGTCTTATTCTATTTATCTTTGGCATTGGCCTATAGCTGTGTCATTTAGTTACTATGCTATCAATGAAAAGTACAAAATCATTGGCATTGTACTTTCTATATTTATTGGCTATTTAAGCTACTACTTCATTGAGAGTAAAGTCAGAAAGAGCTCATCATTAATAAAAGGGTTACTTAAGTATTCTGTCATGGTATTTTTATTTGCTGTGGTGGGAAGTCTTATATTTAAAACTCAGGGTCTTGTACAAAGAGAGAGTCTCGTGTCGAATCCACTGATACAAGGCGGAACCATGAATGACTATCGGATTAGAGACGGTGTATCGATTTTAAATTCACAAGAAAAATATGACTATATCCTTATCGGTGATAGCTACTCTAACCATTATGTTCGTGGGATTATGCACGCAGGCTCTAAGGTCAAGCACTCTTGGTACCCAACTTGTTTGTCTTTCCCTAATTCAGTGTCTACAAGAAGTGGTATGTTTCTTAACATTGCAGAGGATTGCAAAAACAATTACCTGTTAGGTTTAAGCGAACACGCGAAAACAATAATAGCTCAGAGTTGGGATAGAGCAGAAGAGGGAAGTCTGGAATGTAAAAATAAGAAATGCAATCTAACAGGATCTTATTCCATAGACTTAAAGGCGCAATTAAAAGAATTGTTTGAGTTTTATAGTAGTAATAAACATATCTATTTAATTGGCGAGCTACCAAAGGCTAGTACCAATAAAATAATGCAATGTTTAAAAACCAATCGGTTATTGGGATTAGGTCTAAAGTGTGAGCAGCAAGCTGAACATAAAGAATCGGTGGCTAATATAAATAGCATATTAAATGATACTGCATCAGCTTATGACAATGTTACTTTTATAGATCCGGTAAAAGCCATTTGTATTGATAATCTATGTAATTACTCTGTCAATGGTAAGTCTATATTTATGCCTGATGCGGGGCATTTATCAGGGTTTGGTTCCGAGCTTGTGTGGAATTATATTATCAATGAAATCAAAGGATTTAATGAATAAGTTTATGGTGTGTAATTTAGATAAAAAAAAGAGGGCGATTAAGCCCTCTCAAAAACACTATAAATAAAAGAATATAAATTAACAATTAAAACTTAATTTCATAACCTAATGCAAAAGTATTGGCATCAGTGGTAACGCCGTCATCTGCTTCAACTTTTGCGTAATAGCTAAAGATTTTAGACTTTTTACCTAGCTTGTAATCAACACCAACTGCTGTTTGTGTGATCTCTTTTGTTTCGTCATCTGATTCAGCATACTGTCCTTTAAGGATAAGGCCATTCGATAACTTATACTCGCCGCTAAGTACAAAGCCGTCTTCATCATTGCTGCCTTCATCGGCAACTTGATAGAGTGCGCCAAGCTTGAATCCATCACCTTTATACTCACCAACTAAGCGAGTTAACGATTCAACACTGCTGTCAATCGTTTCGCCGTCGTCATGTGCAACAGTAAACGAATAACCGTTAGCTTTGTAGGATATAGCAGCTGAAACACCGTCTGTAACATCACCGTTATCTTCTTCACCTGGAACAAAGGCTACAGTCGCTGATAAGCCATTCATTTTTGGTGTTGTATACATAATGATATTTTTAGCGCGGTTTTCACCTTGAATAACATTTTTGATGTCGCCCAATACTAAATCATTAAAGCGATCAATTTTTCCTTGCGCTAATTTAGTAGGGGTGTCGTGGTTACCTGCAATGATAGTACCAAAGCCACCTTGAAAACCGGCATAAATATTACGCTGCTTAAATTCGCTATTACTACCATCTTTTCCGTCATCGCCATCATCAATAAAAGTTTCATATTCAAACTTATAAATAGCTTTAATTGAATCCGAAGCATCAAAAGAACCTTTAATACCAAAGCGTGATGCATTGCTATTAAGCTTTGTAGTGTCGGTGCCTTCGTCGTCAGTTAGGTTTAGGCTTAGATTCGCTTTACCATAGACCTTAGGGTCGCCTGCTAAAACAGTTGTTGCATTTAAGCTTGCTGCAATTATTGCTAAAGATAGAATTTTTTGTTTCATCTTTGTACGTCTCCACATAAGTTATGTCTTTTTTTGACCCATCAACAGGTCGGGCTAACGAGAAGCATATTATGACTGAACTATTACATTTATATGACAAGTTGATATTTTTAAGTCATTTTTATGGCATTTTTGTGTCTTTTATACTTTTATAGAGTCTATCGTGTGTAAGTCTCTAATTTTGCTCTTTTTTTTTCATTACTAAACAGAGTAACATCTCTTTATGCAAAATCATGATGAAATTATAAGCCAGTTAACTACTATTCGAGACTATGCACGCTGGAGCATGGGCCGGTTCACGGAATCTAATATATTCTATGGTCATGGTACAGATAACGCTTGGGATGAGGCGCTAACGCTCATTTTCCATTTATTGCATCTGCCTCCAGAGGCCAATCAGCATGTGCTTGATGCTGTTCTTACCAAAGCTGAGCGTCAGCTTATACTGCGTGTGGTCGAAGCTCGCTGCTTAGATAGAATGCCGCTACCTTATTTAACTAATGAAGCATGGTTTACAGGCATGCCATTTATTGTTGATGAACGGGTGTTAATTCCTCGCTCACCCATTGGCGAGCTTATTGAGAATGGTTTTTTTCCTTGGGCCCCGCAAACAACATCAAAAGTGTTAGATATGTGTACTGGCAGTGGCTGTATTGGCTTAGCCTGTGTGAATCATCTTGATGTTGAAGCCGATTTAGTTGATCTCTCCGAAGATGCTTTAGCTGTTGCAGCGAAGAATATTACTAAGCATGGTATGTCAGAGAGTGCACGTATTATACAATCTGATTTATTCGCTGAAGTGAATGATCATTACGATATTATCGTTACAAACCCTCCCTATGTTGATGCCGCCGATTTAGACGCTATGCCCCCAGAGTTTCATCATGAGCCTCGGGTTGCACTAGCCGCAGGCGATGATGGCCTCGATTTAGCTCATAGGATATTGGCTGAAGCGAGCAGTTATTTGACAGAACAGGGCATCTTGGTCATGGAGGTTGGTAATAGCTGGGTTGCTTTAGAGAAGGCTTATCCATCGATTCCATTTACTTGGATAGAGTTTGAGCGCGGTGGGCACGGTGTTTGTGTGTTTAATCGTCAAGAGCTTGTTCAGTACTTTACCTAGTTTTTATTACGAGCGACTTAATTAAAGCCATGTTGTTGTAGATTGATGTGCTGTTGTAGATTGATGTGTTGAGGACTGACGGTTGAGTGGTAGTTAATCGCTTATTAATTCCTAATAATTGTCTTTTTAAAGTTCATTTAAGGTTCATTTCACGTCTATAATGATCAAACGGCGTCGATAATCTCGTATAATAACGCCATTAAATTTCCATAATCGGTTTAACACAATAGAGGCGCTTCAAGCATGTCCGGCAATACCATTGGCAAGCTTTTCACAGTCACCAGTTTTGGTGAAAGTCATGGACTCGCACTAGGCGCAGTAGTTGATGGCTGCCCACCAGGTTTATCGATTACAGAAGCCGATTTGCAAATTGATTTAGATCGTCGCAAGCCCGGACAATCACGGTTTACAACGCAGCGACGTGAAGCCGATGAAATCAAAATTCTTTCTGGCGTATTTGAAGGCAAAACAACAGGCACTTCTATTGGTTTGTTGATTGAAAATACCGATCAAAAATCGAAAGACTACTCAAAAATTCAAGATCAGTTTCGTCCTGCCCATGCCGATTATACCTATCAGCAAAAATATGGCCTACGTGACTATCGTGGCGGCGGTCGTTCTTCGGCACGCGAAACAGCAATGCGTGTTGCTGCTGGCGCCATTGCTAAAAAATATCTGCTTGAGCATTTTGGCATTACGATTAAAGGGTACTTGTCTCAACTAGGCCCATTAGCTATTAATAATGTTGATTGGGACGAAATTGAAAACAATGCGTTTTTCTGTCCTGATGCCGCCTTAGTGCCACAGTTAGAAGATTACATGGCCAATCTCAATAAAGAGGGCGATTCAATTGGTGCCAAAATCACCGTAACAGCAACCTCAATGCCGGTCGGTTTAGGTGAGCCTGTATTTGATCGCTTAGACGCCGAAGTTGCCCATGCACTAATGGGTATTAACGCGGTTAAAGGTGTAGAGATTGGTGCTGGCTTTGATGTGGTTGCGCAGAAGGGCAGTGAACATCGTGACGAATTGACGCCAGAGGGCTTTAAAAGTAATAACTCCGGCGGTATTTTAGGCGGTATATCTTCTGGCCAAGATATTGTTGCGCATATTGCTTTAAAGCCGACATCCAGTATTCGTTTACCGGGTGATAGCATTAATGAAAAAGGCGAGGCCGTTGAGGTTATTACCACTGGCAGACATGATCCCTGTGTTGGCATTCGTGCCGTGCCTATTGCTGAAGCCATGCTCGCGATTGTTTTGATGGATCATATGCTTCGGCATCGTGGCCAGAATGCTGATGTTGTGTCGGCAACGCCAATAATCCCTGGTTCTACTAATTAATAATAGTTTTTTAACTGGTTAAACCGTTCATGCCTTATTGGCGTCTCTCAAGTTTTTATTTTTCTTATTTCGCCTTGTTAGGCGCAATCATTCCTTTCTGGACACTGTATTTAAGTGATCTCGGTTTTGATCCATTAGAAATTGGCATGTTGGCTGCCATTATGATGGGGACCAAAATCGTATCGCCATATTTACTCGGTTGGTTAGCCGATAAAAGTCGACGACCAATGCGTGTAATACGCTGGTCAGCTTTCCTTTCCTTTGTTTTCTTTCTCGGTATGTTTTTATCTAGCGGCTTTTATTATGTAGCGGTAATTATTGCGAGCTTCACTTTTTTTTGGAATGCAGTAATAGGTCAGTTTGAATCGGTCACGTTATCGCAGCTGGGCAAGCACCATTCGCAATATGGCAAAGTGCGCGCTTGGGGTTCTATTGGTTTTATAGTTGCCGTGCTAATCCTTGGTTGGCTTTTTAATACAATTGCTATTAGTTATTTGCCGATAATTATGGCGGTATTATTATTCAGTATTTGGCTATGCAGCTTACTGGTTAAAGATCAAAGACATGATCAGATACAAGCGCATGACAAAGAAAGTACAGATGGGCTCTTTGATATTCTTAAGCGCCCAGCGGTTATCGCTTTTTTCTCAGCTTGCTTTTTATTGCAATTATCTCATGGTCCTTATTATACGTTTTACTCGTTATATTTAGCTGATATCGGTTATTCGAAATTGATTATTGGCTTGCTATGGGGCGCTGGCGTTGTTGCCGAGCTACTATTATTTCTCGTTATGTCTCGGATATTACGTCGATTCACTGTTCGCGTTATCCTTTTAATTAGTTTGTTTTTCTGCTTTGTTAGATGGCCAATAATCGGGGTTTTTCCGGACTATTTAGCGGTGTTATTAATGGCTCAAGTGATGCATGCATTCACCTTTGCGAGTTTTCATGCTGTGGCAGTTCAATGGGTTCGGCAAGCGTTTGGCAATGCTCATCAAGGGCAGGGGCAGGCGCTCTATTCTGCTGTAGGTTTTGGTGCTGGCGGCGCTGCTGGTGCATTGATTAGCGGGATTATCTGGAGCTATAACCCTTTGTTGGTTTGGTTGCTAGCTGGCATTGCTGGCGGCTTAGGCTTTATTATTATCTGGCGTTTTATTGCTGACATACCAACAGAGATTAGTTACTAGCTGTGCATATTAGGCATGCTTTATGCCTTTTTATTAATCTATTAAAATAGATTTTGTCATATTTTTATAGGTGATAAAAGTTCGGTATCAGAGCCGTATTTTTTTACATACGCAGAGTTTAAACCGAGGCAATCTTCTGCTTTACACTGCTCACGATATTCACATTGATAAAAACCATTCTTAGAAAATTCATTCCAGAAATCATCATCAATGAAAAGCTGAGGCTGACCGTTGACAACCGTATGGCCATATTCTCCAAGCATGCAAACAGGAAAGTTTTTCACTTCTACTGTGCGTCCGTAACTAAAAGCTAGCTCAATAGCTTCGCGTAAATAGGGAAGTATTTCAGCATGTGAAACCATTAAATCTTTTTTGTCATCTTCTTGCATGGGCCAATAAACCCAAAATTCCATTTGCACTAACTGTTTTAAATGGCTGAGGCGTCTAACTAAGTCGGGTAACTGTCTATAGCTGTGTTGCGTGACAACTGTATTGGTAATAGAAATTGCATTTTCTAGGCTGTCAATATTCTCAAGACCTTTGACGGTTTTATCAAATGAACCACCAACAACCGTTATCATATCGTGAGTACTGGCATCAGAGCCGGCAACACTCACAAAGTATTCATCTACTCCCGCGGCATATAGAGTTTGACAATAGCTTTGTTGAGCTAAATGCATACCATGCGTCTGGATTCTAATATGCTCAAAACCTGAAGCTTTAGCTTTTCTTGCTAGCTCTGGAAGTTTTTTTGATAAAGTGATTTCAGAGCCGGTTAAGATTAAACCTCGCCATTGTTTGCGCTGCCGATTATAGGCCATGAGTTGGTCAAATTTTTCATCGGTTTCGGGCTTAAGTCGATCCATCGTGTCTTCTATCATGCAGTGCACACATTTTAGATTGCACCTAAACTCCATCGTCATAGAGACATACTGAGCATGATTAAATCGATCTTCATAGAGGCTTAATGTTTTATCCATTGAGGTAAGACCTATTTAACGGTGAGCTAAAAAAAACCATAGTAAGCACTTTTAAGAATGTTGATATTTCCATCTTCCATGACATAGTCGATACCAACGTCATAGAGCATATGATCAAGTTGATCTCTGTTTTTTTCAGCATGCTCAATAATGGCTTTCGGATAATGACACTTTTTTAAAAACTGAATAAGTTGATCGATATTGATTCTAGAGAAATATATGCCATCATTATTTTTTTTGTTGGCGACTACAATCGTTTGGCAGTCTGTTAATTCTGGCCAAAGAAGCGATTTCAATGCTAGATGAGATAAATTGATATGAGCTGAGCAGGCAACTTTGCCAACAATATCATCCCAATGCTCTTGACGATCAAAAAAATAATAAAGGTTGCCGAGCTTGAGACCTTGATTATTAAGTGTATAACTTATACCTGAAGAGACTGCATTACTTGGGTTGCCGATGTAAATATTGACTTCGTCGAGATTGCTAGCTTCATTAATCGTTTGTTCCGTGAGATCAATTGAAAACATGAAATACGGTTTATCATTATCAAAATGTAATGGGCAGCTGATCTCAGGTTTAATGATTTCAATGATACGTTCGAGCGATGCTTTTCGCTCCAATCGATTATAGTCATAAAAATACAATTCCCAGCTAATTTTGCCATTGGCAAATTTTACTCCCCAGACTGTCTGATTAGCTCCTAACTCTCGACGTATTTTATGGCAGAGACGAAGTGCTTTTTCGGAATTGGCATTCGATGTATTAAAAGATTGCTGCAAGAGATTGATAGAACGAATTTTCCCTTCAACATTACACAGCGGTGAGTACTCCCAAAGACAGAAATCTTTGAAGGTATCCTTGCTGTCACAATGTTCAAATGAGGGCATAAGCGGGCTGCGGTTTTTTATAATTAACGTTAGTTTTTATTTTGCAATCTGGCTAAATCATAAAAGAATAATATCAGAATTGATGTGTTGTTGTGCATTCTATCGAGTAAAAGCTAAGTTAATTCGTTATAAAATATCAATATCACTTTATCTATTGCTGCTGGCTGATTAACATGTCAGCCTTTGTAGACATTATCTACTTTAGAATAATCAAAAAGTTAGGGCTGCAAAGTGAGCAATAGAGACAAAGGCGGAATATCTTGAGCATCTATCCAAATATTATTGCTATTTCTGGTTGCCCGGGTGGAGGTAAATCTTCATTGTGCCAAGCATTAGCTAGCCATTATTCCGTATCAGACGGCTTATCTTCGAGCCAGTTATTAACGGCTCCTGTGCCATTAGCTGAATCGGCATTAAGTATTATTCATTACGATCACTTTCAGCAGGTTACTGAGCAATCAATAGAGACACTTTCTAAATGGTCAGAAGAGGGGGGTGATTATGATGATTTAAAGCTCCCTTTACTTGAGCGTGCACTCAGTGAGATTAGTTCTGGTAGGGGGGTTGTAGACCCAGTGTCAGGGCTGGATATAAGTCCAACTAAGACTGTCTTTTTTGAAACGCCTTTAGGTCGAGATCATTCGAAGACTGCGCAATATATCGATACGCTTATATGGATAGACACACCCCTAGATGTCGCATTAGCTAGAAATATAACAGATATTATTAGTCGTTTTGCTGAGTCTGTGAGGCTAAGCGATAGTAATAAAATACAGACGCTTGATTTTTTAGACTGGCAGAAAGGCTATGTTAGTCATTATTTATCGACTGTTCGTGAGCTACTAGTATCACAAAGAGAAAAATCAATTGCGCAGGCTGATATTATCCTTGATGGTACCCAATCTATGGATAAAGTATTTGAGCAAGCTGTTGCTTTATTAGGTGAGTTTTCGTGACTAAAAGTAATGAGTTTTTACCTATAAATTCGAGCTATGACTATTTAATCGCGAATAGTTTCTTGCATGATTTTTCAATTACGCAGGCATTATCTGCAGCGTTTAATATTCAACTTATTGATTTACTTTTAAGCCAGCAATCGCTAACAGTTAAAGAGCTAGTGTTTAAAACAACTGCTGATACGCAGGGCATGCAGTATCTATTGGGTATTTTAGTCGCAGGTAATATTGTTAGAAAAAATGGTAATAATGTTTCGTTATCTTTAGAGTTTAAACGCGCGCTGTCTTATCGCGACTTTATTGAAGCTCAGATAGCATTCGCTAATTTAGTTGCTGGCGATATAGTAAAGTTTTTTCCTTTACTGCTCGAAAGCAGTGAAAAATTTATGTCTGAAGCCGCCTTATTTGAACTGTTTGATTATAGCCGTGCTATAGAATTTTCTGAAGATAATTTGGCTTTTACGCGTCGTTGGATGCACTTCACAACAGCGCTAACGCGTTATGAAGGCAAGGTTTGCGGTAGCCATCATGACTTTAGTCACTACCAAACGATGATGGATATTGGTGGTAACAGCGGTGAGTTTGTTTTTCAGCTTTGTAGGCAGTTTCCTAACTTGCACGCTACCGTAGTTGACTTACCGTTGGTCTGTGATATTGGTCGCGGTCATGTCGATAAGCATCCTCAAGGCAATTATCTAGCTGCAAGCACGCGGATTAATTTTTGTAAGGCCAACGCCTTGGTTGATACGTTGCCTGGTGGCTATGATTTAATTAGTTTTAAATCAATCCTACATGACTGGCCAGAACCAGCCGTACGCCAGTTTATTCGCAATTCGGTAAGCAGTTTGCGTCCTGGCGGAAAGTTACTTATTTTTGAGCGTGACCTAATAGATCCGGCAGCTAATAACACAGCGTTCTTTTTACTACCGATGTTATTGTTCTTTCGATCTTTTAGGAATCCATGTCTTTATGAGCAGATTTTAAAAGAAGAAGGCTTTGTAGATATTCAAATTGATTATTTGCAGTTAGAAACACCATTTTTCCTATTAACTGCTGTTAAAGGAGATTCGCTTGAATAGCGCTCTAAGAGCGCAAAACAACTGTCTAGACGGTATCCCTGTTAGTACATAAGCATCTATTTAACATAATATACATTATGCGCATAGTTATGCATTACTTGTTAGAGGCCCAGCCTTCTATCTTTCATGTGAATCTCCTTATTAAAGTTAATTATCAGGCCAATAATTTCCTAATTAGCGCTATCTTGCTGCTCTCTGAGATTAAAAAAGGTATTATCCGTAAGTTATTGAATTTTAAATAATCGACGCTATTCTTTAGCTATAGACTTTGATTGGCTTTGTGCCCTTTAGATCGTGTTATCCAATACTGAGAACAGTAACATTGAAAGCTTTGACCAATAATTTATTTTCCGTTGCGAGCTACGGTCAGATTGCCGCTAAGATTTTGACTGTAAAGTTGCTAGCTGGCCTGTGCGTTTTCGCAGCTATGCTCGTGACGCTTGATGTTTACGCCCAAACTCAGGCTCAGATTAAAGCTACGCAACCTTCTGCTGATTCAGCCGATGTCCGTATCAACATGAATAACGCTGAGATTCGCTCGGTTATTCAATGGGTCGCTGAAAAAACCAATAAAAACTTTATTATTGATCCTCGTGTTAAAGGCCGTATTTCGGTTCTGTCTAATCAACCCATGTCTATGGATCAAGCTTATCAAGTATTCTTAACGGCGCTCGATGTATACGGTTTTGCGGCTGTCGAGTCTGGTAACAACGTCAAAATAATACCTAACGCGCAAGCACGCTCTGCGGGCTTACCGATTGTTGAAACTTTTAATAACCCCGAAGCTGATAACTCAGAACTCGTGCTACATGTTATTAAAGTGAATAATATTTCTGCTAATGAGGTTGTCACCATATTGCGACCGTTAGTGCCTCAGACTGGTCATTTAGGCGCTTTTCCTAGCAGTAATAGCGTTATCATTGCCGATAGAGCCAATAATATTAATCGCCTATCTAAACTCGTTAGTTATATTGATAGCACGGGTGATCTTGATATTGAAGTTATTCAATTAACGCATGCAACTGCTGATGATGTTGTCAGTGTGCTTCAGCCACTATTAAAAACCGGCAAAGCGGCCTCTGATGTTACTGGCATTAACTTTGCCACCGACGCTCGCTCTAACAGTATTTTAATGACGGGTAATGAAGATAAGCGCGCCCTCGTTCGTGATTTGATTGACAGTCTTGATAGACCCTTGCAAGGTACCGGCAATACCAAAGTCGTTTTTCTAAATTATATAGATGCTGATGAGATTAAGCCTATTCTTGATGGCATGACGGGCTCGATAAGCAAAGATGAAAAAAATGTTTCTTTAGTGGATGCGGATATTAATATCCAATCATCAGAAACCAATAATGCATTAATTATTACCGCGCCTCCTTCTATACTTGAATCGATAGAAACCGTTATTACTGAGCTCGACGTTAAGCGCTCTCAAGTTATGATTGAGGCGATTATCGTTGAGGTTACCGATAGCTTTTCTAATACACTGGAGATTCTTTGGGGTACTTCACCAACACTTAGCGGCGGCGTTAGCAGTGCTAATCTATTGGGCTCAACGACATCGACACTTGCTGTTAGTGATAATCCAGGTGCTGCATTGGTTCAGTCTGGTTTGAACTGGGGTTTCTTTAGAAACGGAAGCTTACGCTCCCTACTCCACGCCGTAGCCAGTGATAACAACAATAATGTGTTATCTACGCCGTCTATTATTACGATTGATAACGAAGAAGCTGAAATACTTGTGGGAAGTAACGTGCCTTTTGTTACTGGCAGTCAAACATCAGCCGCAACATCAACGAACAATCCGTTTAGAACAATTCAGCGCGAAGATATTGGTATTACCCTTAAAATAACGCCTAAAGTGAGCAAGCAAAGAACTATTACACTGGCAGTTGAGCAAGAGGTTGAATCCGTTCGTGAAGAGCAAATATCTGCGGCGCAAGATTTAATTACCGATAAGCGTAGCATTAAAACGAATGTGCTCGTTGATGATGGCACTATTTTAGTCCTCGGTGGATTAATTGAAGATCGCACAACAAGAAACCAGACAAAAGTACCTTTACTAGGTGACATTCCATTGCTCGGTCGATTTTTTAGCAGTGATACGAAAACGACGAGAAAGCAAAACTTAATGGTTTTTATTAAAACAACTATTATTGATGACTTAAGTCTTGCTGAGAAGAAAACGCGCGAAAGTTATAACGATATACGCGACAAACAAAAAGGTTTAGGTGATCGCAAAGAGAAGCTAACACTGCCTGATTTTGAATCTCAAAAGCCAGCTGATAAAGCTGCCGTCAATTAAAATTCACTCATCGGGCGACAGTAATCAATACCCTCAAAATAAAAAACTACGTTGACTTAAAGTCGCGTCTTGATCAATTTGTCGAGAGCCATCTGCCATTAGGCCGTGCTATGGGCCTTGAGGTTAGTCATTATGATGGTCAGTCTCTTTCGCTAACCGCGCCGCTAAATTTGAATGATAACGATAAAGGAACTGCTTTTGGCGGAAGCCTATATTGTGCGGCAGTTATGGCGGGATGGGGTTATTTTTATTTGCGGTGCCTGCAATATAATCTTAACGAGGGCGCGCCTAATATTGTTATCTCTAAATCTGATATTGAATATTTGGCGCCGGTAGATGCAAGTATTATTACAGCTACTTGCAGTGATGCTGATCCAGTAATATGGGATGGTTTCTTAAGCCGTTACCAAGAGCGAGGCAAGGCAAAAGTACAGCTGTCTGCTACGATTATGGCCAACATAGATGGTGTAGAAAAAGCAGCCGTTAAGTTTACGGGCACTTTCGCTCTCATTGGTTTTACAAGCCCTACTCCCATTATTTAAAAAAATCCTAACTTAAAACACCATTCACATAACTTACTCTTCGGTACTGCTGCTTCATTGAATACTCTAGTGCTTTCAGCTGATGCTTTAAATTATGTAAATCCAAAGACGCTTGCATGCTTTGAGATGCTTCTGCAAGCTGCTCTCTTTTCGCGAGTACCCACTGTGAATGGGTTGCCTTCCAGTCATTGAGTAATTCAGTTAACTGCTGATGTTCATGGTCAATTTGTTTTTCTAGAGCTGTTCGCCAATGAATATATTCTATGGCACCTATACGCATTTTTATGGTGTTAATAAAAGTAGGGTTTGTCAGTTTCTCTCGCGCTATTTCTAGCTGTCTGGCAACCATCGCTTGGCGAATTTTGAACTTAGGTGTTACTCGTAAATCAGAACTTAATCCAAGCCATGAGCTACTTTTAATTAACCACTTAGTAGGATCATAATGATACCAACGAACACCATTACGGTAGTCATTTTGAAAGATATGATGGTAGTTATGATAACCCTCACCATAAGTAAGTAGCGCTAAAAAGCCATTATCGCGAGCCGTGTTAGTACTGCAATAAGGTCTTCGGCCCCAGTAATGTGCAAGCGAATTAATAAAGAAAGTGGTGTGATGAGAGTAAACCAGTCGTAATACACCCATTAATAAAAAATAAGCCAAGTACTGACCGGTAATGGCTCCCAAAATAAGCGGCGGCATTATATTCATCAACAAGGCGATAGAATAATAGTATTTATGCTGCCACATAACGATTTTGTCACGCTGTAGGTCTTTTGCATTACTAAAATCGTCAACGCCGTTTTCGTATTTACGAAGCATCCAACCGATATGTGAAAACCATAAGCCAAGATTAGCGGAGTAAGGATCTTTTTCGTTATCATCGACATGACGATGATGGCGACGATGTTGTGAACACCACACTAATATACTGTTTTGAAATGAGGCGGCACCAAATAATGCTAACAATACACGCATAAATGGATGCGCCTTATAGGCATTGTGTGCCCAGAGGCGGTGATAGCCAGCCGTAATAGCTAAGCCATTAGAGGCTGCGAATAGTAGAAAGGCTAGCCAGTGAGTCCATTCAAAGCCCACGGCTATTTGATACCAAGGCACAGCTATTAACGCGATTAAGCCTGTAATACTCAGCATTAACGCCGTTGGCCAAACAATACCCGGTTTTATTTTTTTATCTGACATCTTATAACTCGTTAATCATTTTCTGCTAAGAACAACCATGTATCTAAAACGCTATCAGGGTTCAGCGAAACACTGTCTATGCCCTGCTCCATTAGCCAACGTGCAAAATCAGGGTGATCAGACGGGCCTTGACCACAAATACCAACGTATTTTCCTTCTGCCTTACAGGCTTGAATTGCCATGCTAAGCAACGCTTTAACAGCATCGTTTCGTTCATCAAATAAATGCGCTACAAGTGCTGAATCTCTATCCAGGCCCAATGTTAGCTGAGTTAAATCGTTAGATCCAATGGAGTAGCCGTCAAAATATTGCAAAAATTGATTGGCAATGAGTGCATTGGCAGGTAATTCACACATCATAATCAATTTAAGACCGTGCTCGCCACGTTTTAAGCCATTTTGTGCGAGTAGATCACAGACTTGTTTGGCTTCGTCGGGTGTTCTTACAAATGGAATCATTACTTCAACATTGTTAAAGCCCATTTCTTCACGGACTTTTTTAAGTGCGCGACATTCAAGTACAAAACAGTCTAAGAAATCGGGGTGGATATAACGTGATGCGCCGCGAAAACCTATCATGGGGTTTTCTTCTTGGGGCTCGTAATCTGCCCCACCGATTAAATGCGCATATTCATTCGATTTGAAATCTGACATTCTAACGATGACGCGCTTGGGTGCAAAAGCCGCTGCAATCGTCGCGATTCCTTCGACCAGTTTTTCTTCATAAAATTTAACTGGGCTGCTATAACCGGCAATGCGTTTTTCGATATTCTTTTTTAAGCTGGGTTCTAAAGTATCAAAATTAAGCAGCGCTTTAGGATGAATGCCAATCATGCGATTAATAATAAACTCTAATCGTGCGAGTCCAACCCCCTCATTCGGTAAAGCTTGAAAAGCAAAAGCACGATCGGGGTTGCCAACATTAAGCATAATGTTAAATGGGATTTCAGGCATGCTAGCGATATCGCTGCGTTTGATAGTAAAGTCGAGCTTACCTTTATAAATAAAACCAGTATCACCCTCGGCACAGCTCACCGTTACATCACTACCAGCGGCTAATTTAGCTGTTGCATCAATACAGCCAACGACGGCCGGTATACCGAGTTCGCGCGCAATAATAGCCGCATGGCAAGTACGGCCGCCTCGATTGGTTACTATGGCTGAAGCGCGCTTCATCACCGGTTCCCAATCCGGGTCCGTCATATCAGTAACTAGTACATCACCGGCTTGCACCTGATCCATATCATCAATGCTATCAATAATACGAACTTGGCCAGAACCAATACGCTGACCAATACTTCGTCCCTCAATTAAAATGTTAGAATGCTCTTTAAGAAGATAACGCTCAACCATATTAACGGTTTGGCGGCTTTTTACTGTCTCAGGCCGCGCTTGAACAATATAAATCTTTCCATCATCACCGTCTTTAGCCCATTCAATATCCATGGGGCGGCCATAATGCTTTTCAATTATTAGCGCTTGTTTCGCCAGTTCCTTTACTTCCGCGTCGTTAATACAGAACTGCTGGCGATCGGGTTCATCGACGGCTACGGTATTCACTGAGTGTCCTGCAGAGGCATCTTCGCCATATACCATTTTGATGGCTTTACTACCGATATTGCGACGTAAAATGGCACGGTGGCCACCTTGCATGGCGCGCTTTGAAACATAAAATTCGTCTGGATTCACTGAGCCTTGAACAACGGTCTCTCCTAAACCATAGGAGCCAGTAATAAAGACTACGCCATCAAAGCCTGATTCTGTATCGAGTGTAAACATAACGCCTGCACTGCCCGTTTCTGAGCGGACCATACGTTGAATGCCGGCACTAAGTGCTACGCCACTATGATCAAAACCTTTATGGACGCGATAAGAAATGGCTCGGTCATTAAATAACGACGCAAAAACTTCTTTCATTGCGATACGGACGTTATCAATGCCTTTTATATTTAAAAAAGTTTCTTGTTGGCCTGCGAAAGAGGCATCGGGTAAATCTTCGGCTGTTGCCGAAGAGCGCACAGCCACGCTAAGTTCTTGATTGCCCTGTTGGAGTTCTTTGAATGCTTGCTCTAATGCATTGTCTAGTGCATCGGGAAATGGCGTGTCGAGAATCCATTGACGGATTTCAGCGCCAGTAGCCGTTAGTGCTTTGATATCATTAACGTCAAGGCTGTTAAGCGCCTCATTAATACGGGAATCAAGCCCTTGGTGGGCAATAAATTCGCGATAAGCGTCTGCAGTGGTAGCAAAGCCATCAGGTACTTGAACACCTTGATTATAAAGACCGCTTATCATTTCACCGAGAGAGGCATTTTTACCACCAACGCGATCAACGTCATTCATACCTAATTGATTAAACCAAAGTACTTGCTCTGCCAATGCCACATCCTCGTAAATGAAATGTAAAAATTGATTAAGTCACGCGTATATTTACTGTCGCGCTGATGGTTTAACATTGCGCTTGGCTATATACCTTAAAAAAGACAGCAGTATCGCTTAATATGGCGCAAAAATAGCTGCAAAACACAGCAATGTATTGCCGTTAACGCAAGCCGCGTAGCATAATCGATTGAAGCCTGAAAATACAAATGCAAGCCGCGTGATTGTTCGTAAAAACAACGATTGATTAACGCTTTATGGTATTCGTAAAGTCATTTACATATAGCTATGAAATAGAGGTCAAAATGAAACGAACAGCATTTTTCATTTCAGACAGTACCGGCATTACTGCTGAGGTAATGGGTGAAAGCCTGCTGTCTCATTTTCCGTCAATTGAGTTTGAACGACATTCGCTGACTTATATTGATAGTGAAGAAAAAGCCCTAGCGGCTGCCGATATGATTAACGCGGCAGCGCTTCATGATGGCCAGCCGCCCGTTGTATTTGACACATTAGTCAGTGAATCATTGCGAAATATTATCTTGGCATCGAACAGTCACTGCGTAGATGTTATCAATACCTTTCTTTCGCCCTTAGAAAAAGCACTGGGCGCTCCGAGCAGTTATAACGTGGGTCGGCCAAAAATTGCCGCTCAAAGCAGCCAATATAATCGACGAATCGACGCGGTTCATTTTGCCTTGGATAATGATGATGGCGGCCGCGTTAATCGCTATGGTGAGGCAGATGTTATTTTGATTGGTGTTTCACGCTCAGGAAAAACGCCAAGCTGTCTTTATTTAGCCTTGCAGTTTGGGATATATGCCGCCAACTTCCCTATTACCGAAGAAGACCTTGAAACATCGAGTTTGCCAAAGGCTTTAGTCAAATACAAAGATCGCTTATTTGGTCTGACCATTCAACCGGAGCGTTTATCGAATATTCGCAGCGAACGTTTGAGTGATAGTCGATATGCTTCGACGCGACAATGTGAAAGAGAGGTGCAAGAAGCGTTGACTATGTTTGACCGATTTAAGATACCTTATATCGATACGACAGACTGCTCAATCGAAGAAATATCTACGCGTATATTGGCGGACACAGGAATAGAGCGAAAGTTTAAATAAGGATTGTCTTAACGGGTTTATTTATGAAAGGGCTTGTAGTTTATTATGAAAGAGTTTGCGGTTCTCTTTGTAATATAAATCCAAAACGTGCTTTGACCGCTTCAATAATCGTATCTGTAAAACGAATTACCTCAGCGGCGCCAACGTCCGAAGCGGTGTTATCCCTGTAATGAATAAGCACTAATGCTTGATCTTTATGCATACCTAAATTACCGCTTCGCTGACCTTTAAATCCACATTGTTCAATTAACCATGCTGCAGGAATTTTATAGCCGATATTATCGGCCAGCGCTTGATGGCTATATTGAAAATGCGGGGCGTCGGGATAATGCTCTAGAAAGGCATTTAACTGCTGCTGATCGATAGCAATATTTTTAAAAAAGCTGCCTGCGTTAGGTAGCTTTTTAGGATCGGGCAATCTCTCCGATCGAATAGCAATAACCGCTTCGGCAACAGAAGCAGCGCTAACCGTGTTCATGTCTGCCTGCTCTATCAATAATTGTAATCGATCTGTTAAAGCAGGATAGCTTAACTGCGGCGAAAATATTTTATCTAACTTAAAAACAACAGATGTAATAATCGTCTTAGTCGCTAGTGCTTGTTTAAAGATACTATCGCGATAAGCAAACTGACATTGGTCAGTCGTTAGTGCCTCAAAAGCAAGAGCTGTTCTATTATCCGAATCCAGATTAACAAAATTAACGCTATCGATAAGTGAAGAAACCTCGCAGCCATAGGCGCCAATATTTTGAATTGGTGCGGCACCCACACGACCGGGAATCAAGGCTAAGTTCTCAAGCCCAAACCATTGAGCGTCAACACTATGCATAACCCAATCATGCCAGTTTTCACCTGCAGCCACTTCAATCCAGACATGGCTATCGGTTTCTTTAATTTTATTTATGCCAGCTAATCGTATATCAAGAATATGCGCATCAATAGTGTCTTGCAGAATGACGTTACTGCCCTCCCCTAAAGGAGTGCATGTTAAGTTCTCTGCGTGGCTAAAAACAATGGCGTTATGCAGCTCATCTAATGTGTATATTCTACTATAGGCATTAGCGATAGATGCTAAACCTAAGGTATTACATGCTTGCAAATTAACGTTGCGTTCAATCATGGTTGGTCATGTTTAAAGCGGCTGTTTGAAGTGGCGGGTTGAAATGTGGCTAATAAGGTTTTTGATGCATCTTCAACTAAATCTATGACGTGATCAAAACCACTTAAGCCTCCGTAATAAGGATCAGGCACTTCTTTAGTTTCTGAAAAGTTATTAGCATAGTCAAGAAACAGCTCAAGCTTACCTGAATAATCCGTGGGGCACATGGCCTGCACATCTAATAGGTTTTGCTTATCCATAACTAAAATATAATCAAACTGACTAAAATCGTTAGCTGTTATTTGTCGTGATCGTAAATGACTTAAGTCATAACCACGCGACAATGCTGCGCTTGCCGATCGTTCATCGGGAGAGTGGCCAATATGCCAATCACCGGTTCCGCAAGAGTCTACGCTAATATGCCGCTGCAAGCCGGCTTCTGCCACCATCTTTTCAAACACGCCATGGGCGGTTGGTGAGCGACAAATATTTCCCAGACAAACAAAAAGAACGGATATGTTACTCATAGTGTTTTCTCAGAAGTAAACATTGCACGCACACGCTCTAAATCTTCCATTGTATCGATGCCGCTAGGTAAGCTGCCGCTTGCTTCTTCGCAGTGTATCTGAACGCCGTTATCTAAGGCGCGTAGCTGCTCAAGTGATTCAGCTTGCTCGCCAGGCGACATAGGCCAAGCAACAAATTGATTAAGCACTTCAACTCTATAGGCGTAGATCCCAATATGGCGATGCCATTGAATATTATCGTTAGCTGGCAAAGCATAGAGCTCAGAGAGATCACTGTCCGAGTGAATAGTACTTAAGTCTGGCCAACTTCGTAGCCACGGTAGCGGAGCGCGCGAGAAGATTTGAGCAAAACCTTGCTGGTTGCGCACCACTTTCACAGCGTTAGGGTTGAGGATGTCTAATGGGTCAGTGATGCGCTCACAGAGCGTCGCAATACCGGCATTAGGTTGAGACAATAGGTTTTCAGCGACTTGATTAATAACGGCTGGCGGAATTAAAGGTTCATCACCTTGGACATTAACGACAACGTGTTTATCACTGTATTGTTTTTTACTCACCACTTCTTGCAAGCGATCGGTACCTGACGGATGCTCAGCAGAGGTCATAACCACTTGCCCGCCAAAGCCTGTAACCACCTCGGCAATACGAGGGTCATCAGTGGCCACTAGCACTTCATCGGCATTGCTCTGGCAAGACTGCTCATAGACTCGCTGCACCATCGGTTTGCCTGCAATATCCAGCAGGGCTTTACCAGGTAATCGAGTTGAGCCAAAGCGAGAAGGAATAATAATCGTAAATGACAAAAGGGAATCTCCGAAACGTTATTGAGCCAGTTGCGCACAAATTGCCGCTGTCATTTGGCTATCAATCTTGGCATTAACATCAATGGCATAAAGCGGCAGTGAATTTTGCTTAAAGCCACCACATTTAACTGCATCTTTGGCGGTCATGACAATAGCCGCGCTCTTAGTAAACAGACTTTCAGAGCTATTTTCTGAATGTCCGCTTAGCGTATTGTCCGCTGCTGCAAAGACTAAGTCACTTTTTTTAAATACTAAGTCACTTTCTTTAGATACTAAGTCATTTTCTTTAAATACTAAGTCACTTTTTTTAAATACTAAGTCACTTTCTTTGTAGCTGTAATGATCAGGAAAGGCATGTTCAACGATGCGTGGGGCATTGTCATTCTTGGATAATAACAGACGAACAGCATTAAAAAATCGCTCAGGATTACCGATACCGGCTACCAAGTGAATAACCTGATAGCGATTAAGATAGTTAAGGTCCGCAGATTGAATGCTGCTATCGCTTAGGCTTCGCAAACCAGTGATGGCCATTTGCATTGAATACTGAGCCTGCTGATTATTTTTTGTATGTTCGGCTACGAGATCCTGTAGCTCAGATGAAGGATCACCATTGAATACAACCATATCGACGCTGTTTAGACGCTCTAGCGGCTCACGCAGCGGGCCTGCAGGTAATAGCCTTTGATTGCCAAAGCCGCGAGCTGAATCAACTAACACAAGCTCAATGTCGCGCGCTAAAGCGTAATGCTGCAAACCATCATCGCTAAGTATAATATCGCAGTCCGTTTGCTGAACTAGCATATTCACCGCATCTATACGTCGAGGACAAACGATAACAGGCATGGTCTGCAGCGCTTGAGCGATATGAACCGGCTCATCACCTACCCAAAAGGGATCACTTTCGGGTTTGACCCATGTCGGCATCGCCTTATCTTTATTATTTTCATTAAGACTTCGCTTTTTATTTCCCTTTAGATTTCCCTTCAAGTACAAGCCACCATGCCCTCGACTAATGACGGCAGGCTTCCAGCCTTGAGCGGCTAATTGTTGAGCTAAAGCTATTAACAGAGGCGTTTTACCGGTACCGCCGGCAGTGATGTTGCCAATAACGATAATTTTTATGGGTAGGTTATCTTCGCGCTTAGCTATAGCTTTACGCTGATTGTTTTCTGCCACTATATGGTAAAGCGATGAAAGCGGCGAAAGTAATGCGGCAAATAAAACGGCTAGCTGGCTCTGCCCGTACCAAATGCGAAGCAGTAATGACTCTATGGTTTTTTTTATAAGGATCATATTATGAGTATTTCATTCGCAAGCTTTAAGGGCGTAATCACTAATAGTATCGGTTAAATAGCATTGGTTAAATAGCATCGGCTAAAAAGTAACGGTTAAAATTATTTTTATATCGCTATTATCCTTCAGCTTCTGGCTGGGTGGTAATGTTTATTTTGGTAAAACCCATACCTCCGGCAATATCAATAATTTTAACAACGGCCTGATAAGGGGCTGTTGCATCGGCGGTTACGGTTAAAGGCGTTGATAAATCATCCTGAGAAAGGTTTTTTAAAGCACTTTTAATGGTTTCACTGTCAGTATTAATTAACGCTCGACCATCAATTCGATAAAAGCCATTGTTATCAATAATCACTTCGAGAGCGACCGTTTCTTGCACTATCTGTTCGGCGTTAGCCGCTGTCGGCAAGTTAAGCGTTAAATGGGTTTCTTTAATAAAAGACGTCGACACCATAAAAAATATTAGTAGTAAAAAAACAACGTCAATTAACGGTGTTAAATTCACATCGATAGCGGCCTGTTTTTGGCGTTTAAACTGCAAGGTATTTAGCCCTCTTCTCTGTTACTTCTAAGCTGTTACTTTTAAGCTGTTGCTTTTAAACTATTGCCATTAAACCGCTGGCTGAACACTAACATCTCTTTCGCTATGCAAGGCATCCACTAGCTTGGTCGCCTCTTGCTCCATTGTCACTACAACGGTATCAACCTTGCGCTGAAAATATCGATGCATAATAAGCGACGGTATTGCCACGGTAAGACCGGCAGCGGTGGTAATAAGCGCCTCAGAAATACCACCCGCTAATAATGCGGCATTACCCGCGCCGTGAATCATAATGTCGCTAAACACTTTTATCATGCCAATGACCGTGCCTAACAATCCCAGCAAAGGCGCGACAGAAGCAATGGTACCTAGTGTATTAAGATAGCGCTCCATATCATGAACAACATAACTAGCCGCCTCTTCAATGCTTTCCTTCATCACATCTCGACCCGCATTAGCATTACTGAGACCTGCTGCCAATATTAGGCCTAATGCAGATTCTCGACGTAAGGATTTAATGGCGCCGCTATCGAGCTTGCCCGATTGAATATTATTCCAAACGGTAGCGAGTAAATTACTAGGTGCTAGTTTTGAGCGATTAAGCGTCCATAGTCGCTCTAAGCATATGGCTACAGCCACTATTGAGCAGAGAATAATGGGAACCATTAACCAGCCCCCTGCTTTTACGAATTCCAACACGCTCATGACTCCTTTTAAAGGCTTTGACTGTTTATCTCTTCACCAGTTAGAGCTGGCCGCTAAGATGAGAATTGCAGGTAATAGACTACAGTGTACTGGGGTTTTATCAGCCTATTGAATAATAGCCTGACTTTATCGTATTCGGCGGCCCAGTGGTAATGTCTTCTTTAATAATTGCTATATTTTACAATAAGCTTATTGAACCGACACATTGACCATCATCATTGAACTTATCCCAAAAATGTTGAGCCTTATATCTTGCACAATAAGGCCCTAACCACTTTCCATGACGATATATCATTTGTACAGCTCCCAATCTATCAGAGCGATAGATCTTGATATCTCTGTCTGAATACCGCGCAATCACATCCTTATGCGGATGTCGGTAGCGATTTCGATGTCCCGCAGAGATTAAAGCGAACGAAGGTTGAACCGCAGATATAAAGGCGACACTTGAGGATGAGGCGCTTCCGTGATGCGGCACGGCTAATAAATCTGCGCTTAGCTTGTCGCGCGTATGATTTAATAAATGAGCCTCCACACGCCGACTAATATCGCCGCTTAACAGTATTAGCGCGTGTTCCGAATGCTGAGTTTTTACACTTAGCACGCAAGATCGATCATTCTCACTGTTGAAGTAAGCACTTGATGGATGAAGTATCTCAAAGTGGATACCGTCCCGAATCCACGCTTGCCCCTGCCTGCATCGCTGTTGATTATAATCATTTTCACTCGCCGAATTAACTGGCAAAGTTAGACGATCTATAGAAGCCGTTCCGCCTAGGAACCACTCTTTTACATTGCCATATTGATTCAGATAATTAGCGCCACCAGAATGGTCGCTGTCGCCATGACTAACAATCACAGTGTCCAGCGACTTTATTTTCATAGTCGCCAAATACGGTTCAATAACACTGCTGGCGGCATTAGCTGCTTCAGAAAATTTGGGGCCGGTATCATAAAGCAAGTGGTAGTTAGCGGTACTCAATAGAATGGCTGAACCCTGCCCTACATCTAGCTGAGTAACAATAAGATCAGTCTCTTCTAACTTTGATTGCTGAGAGTTAATGGCAAAATTAAGCGGGTTAAAAATAACTATCCAAATAATGACCGCCGCTGAATAAGTCGGCAATCCACGCTTTCCTAATAGAATAATAATGCTAATTAATGCGATGCCAAAAATAATCGGATGCAGTGAGGATTGATAAGTTATCAAATCAATATTAAGAGGTCCATGTCGAAGCATGTCAGCAAAATGCTCAAGCGAGTTTAGTAGTAATAAAATAAAACTTAGGAAAAAATCAGCAATCGCAAAAAAATATGCCGCGAGTGGCAATGAAAAATACGAAATTAATAGCCCAGCAATACCGGCAGGAACAACCGTTAACGAGACTAAAGGTATGGCCAGTAAATTTGCTATTGGGGTTAGTAGTGAGCCCTGGCCGGTAAATAATGAGAGCACCAGTGGCATGGCTATAAAAATTGCCAGCTGCGCCAAACCAAAAGCAATGAGCTTCTCTTTGCTTTTATTAGTAAATTCAGATTGCCCTATTGATTTGACTAAAGCTTTAGATGGTTTATGTGCAATCGCCGTATGAGAAAAACGCATGGCCCGCGAAGCCCACAACAAAATAGCGACTGCAGAAAATGAAAACCAGAATCCTGCGGACAATACAGATAGCGGATCAATAATAACAATGATAAGAGCAGCTAGACTCAGCGTTTGTAGCAAATATGTTTGTCTGCGCAATAAAATAATGACCAAAAAACAACTCAGCATAATTAATGCGCGTTGAGTCGATAAAGAAAAGCCTGCAACAATGGCGTAAAAGCTCGCAATGGGCAGTGCCGCTACTGCAACAATAATGACCCTTGGCGAATAATGCATGCTAATAGGCAGCAACCATAGCAGCCCTTTTGCCAGCAAGGCTGCAAATAACGCAGCCACGCCAATATGCAAGCCAGAGATAGCGAGCAAATGTGATGTGCCCGTACGTTTAAGTAGTTGTCGGTCATAGGGCTTTAAATCACTTCGGTCACCTAATAATAACGCTTTAAGAAGACCTTCATTACTTAATAGCGATAACGGCTCAGCTAAAGCGGCAACGCGAGACCCACGAATGGAGGTCAGCCAATAAGCCTGACCCTGCTTAATGAGTCGTGATTCCTTGGGTGAGCGTATATAAGCTGTGGCATCAATACGCTTAGAAAATAGATAGCGTACATAATCAAAACCACCAGGATTACTATTGCCACGAGGTTGCTTTAAACGCACAGTAAACTGCCATTGCTGACCGCTGTTTAAATTTAAATACTGATAATTATTAATCTGTATAAGGCGCGGCTGATAACGCCTCTCATCTAACTCGTGCTCTAACTCTAAATCTAACTTTAAATCTAACCCTGCATCATTCAGTGATTTATGGTCAAATTGATCAACCTTAAATAAAAATCGTTGATAAAAGTTTTGCTCGCGATAGCTGTCGAGCTCGTGCCGCTCAATTAAACTAACTACCGTTCCTGTGAGAGTAATATCCGCCCCATCTAAACTGCTGGGCAATCGACTATCGAGTTGTGATTGCGCAACGGATTGCGCATAAATAGCCGCTAATAAAAATAAAATAAGGCAATCAATGCCTACCATTAACTTTCTTGTTAAACATGGCGTTAACCATGATATATCAAAATTAATAACGTGCTTATAAGGCTGGCTAGCAAGATGATGACTGAAAAAGTTTTTTATTCCTGATAAATAACGCTTAATTAAAACCCGTAATAACACTAGGGCTAAAGAGATAAAAATATAAGCCGGCAATAGAGAGGAAGTAGGAAAAAAAGAAAGTAGCCAGGGTTGGTTTTGTATCGCGAAAATCAAACTCTCAGAAAAGCAAAGAGAAGTTACGCCGACAAGAACGGATAGTATTTTAAACAAAGTTAAACTCCCTTTAACTGTATTTAATTGTAATTAATCATAGGTAAATCAATTTGTACCAATATCGGAAACGAAATTAAATTCATCTTGTAAGTGACTGTATTTAAACGACTATAATAAAATGGTTAAAGCAAGTTCGCTTTATTGAATATTGAGAAATTAATAACAGCTAAAGCTTAAAAATAAGGCACTACAAATGGCGTAATGCTTTAGCCGGTAAAATACTCGCGGCTCGCCATGCTGGATATAACGTTGCCAACAAACTCATAGTCAAAGCCACCAGACAAACTAAAGCAATATCGGCAGCTTTGATTTGTGAGGGCAAATAATTAATAGGATAAATATCGGTGCGTAGTAATTCAACACCTAACAGTATTTCTATGCCTCCCACAAATGACGGTGCAGCTAAAGCCAATAAACAACCTGCAACAGCTCCAACAATACAGCCAACAATGGAAATTAGCATTCCCTGTATAACAAAACTTAGCAATACACCGCGGCGCGTAAAACCTAAAGTCCGCAATATAGCGATATCCGCTCGCTTATGTTTTACCACCATTCCCAAGGTAACAAATACATTAAAAACAGCCACTGCGATAATGCTGGTTAATAATAGGACCACCATTTGCCGCGAGAGTTGAATAGCAGTGTAGAGATTACCGAATGATTGAGTCCAGTCACTAATACGTACCGGCAGCTGATGATTAATCGCTAAATGAGTGGCAATGTGTCGCGCTTGGAATATATCGACCACTTGTAATTGAATGCCTTGAACCTGACTGCCAAGCTGTGAGATACGAGCGGCATCACTTAGATTAATTAAAGCAATACCATTATCAATTTCTGTACCGGTCTGTAAAGTATCACTTAAAATAAACGAATGGCTAACAGCATGGCTAGCGGCATCAAAGCCTGAGCTATTAATCGCGCTGCTATCCGGCACCATTAAGCGCAATTTATCACCGGCAGATAAAGCTAATTGTTTAGCAAGCCCAGCACCTATTACGAGATTTTTTTCTGCCAAAACCGTTGCCTGATGCTTAGCGGTGCCTTCTTGCTGGCTAGAACCTAAGTAAGCCTTCATTAAAGTGCTTACCTTGCTGTAGTCAACACCCTGAACCAGTACTGGTTGAACTCGATTAGCCGCCACCGCCATGGCTTTAAATTCAATAATGGGTTGAGCACGAATAACATCGGCTTCAGATTCTAAAGAACTAACTATGCCCTGCCAGTCATCAACCGGCGCAGCAAACCAAAGCGTTGCATGCGGCGCTAAACCTAATATGCGCTCACGAAACTCTTTTTCAAAACCGTTCATTACCGATAAAACAACAATCAATAAAGCAATTGCCAAGCTCAGCCCCGCAATAGACACGGCTGAAATAAAAGACACCAAGGCATTACGTTCTCGGCCTGCAAAAAACCGCCAGCCTAAAAATACACTGGTGCTGCCGAAACGCTCAGAAACACTAATAGTTTGTGGCGTCGATGAATTAGCTACGGCTTTGTCTTTCACGCTTGTCGCTCAAGTCGACGGGCTTCTAAACGATAAATGCTGTCCATTCTTGCAGCAACATTTTGATCATGCGTGACAACAACAAAAGCTGTATTTAGTTGCTGCGCTAAATCATCCATCAGCCGTTCAATACTGTCGGATGCTTGGCGATCTAAATTACCAGTAGGCTCATCCATTAATACACAGGCCGGATTATTTGCGAGCGCACGGGCTATAGCAACACGCTGACGTTCGCCACCTGATAACGCCGAGGGTCGATGCGTTACTCGTTGAGAAAGGCCTACTGAAGCTAATAACTCGGTGGCTATTTGAATAGACTGCTGCTTATTTTTACGGGCAATCATTAGCGGCATTAGCACGTTTTCTAAGGCTGTAAATTCAGGCAGCAAATGATGGAATTGATAAACAAAACCTAATGTCTTATTGCGCATGGCAGAAAGCGCTTGGTCATCCAGTGATAATAATGATTGGCCAAGAATCGAGACATCGCCGGTGCTTGGCTTATCCAAGCCGCCTAATAAATTAAGTAATGTTGTTTTGCCCGATCCAGAGGCACCAACAATGGCGATGCGCTCGGCAGGCAAAATAGTTAGCGCCACCTGCTCCAGAATAGTCAGCGATTGCCCGCCCTCTGAATAAGACTTTCCTAAATCGGTACACACTAATACCGGTTTGTTTGGCGATGTCGCTACGGATTCAGCGGTTGTTGATGTTAAGGTTGTCATTTAAGGTCCAATTAATGCTCATAAGCCAATGCTTCGGCGGGTTCAATGCGAGCGGCTTTAGCTGCGGGATAAAGTGTCGCTAATAAACTAATTAAAATCGCTGCGCCACTCACAATTACCACATCATTTGCTCTTAACTCAGAAGGTAAAAACGGAATAAAGTAAACGCTAGGATCAAACAGCTGCCAACCACTCAGTGATTCAACCGTTTGTAACAGGCTACCGATATTTGGCGCAACTAATAGCGCGAGCACAACGCCTGCGAAGGTGCCCATAAAACCAATTAATAAACCTTGCAGAATAAACAGCCGGCGAATATCACTGGCACTGGCACCCATGGTGCGCAACACAGCTATATCACTTCGCTTATCGGTTACTGTCATCAATATAATTGAAATAATATTAAAAGAAGCCACGGCAACAACCGACATTAGCAGCACAAAGATCATGATTTTTTCCATAAAAATCGCTCTAAATAAACTGCTATTTTTTTCTCGCCAATCTATTAATGTGGGTGGGCTAGCAAATATATTAGCCTCAGCTAGTTGAGTGAGTAGCGAATCGCTTATCGCCATAGATTGAAATTGATCACTAACCGCAATGCGCAACCCTGTGACATGACTGCCCATGGCTAACAATTTTTGGCTGCTAGCTATATTGGTAATCACTAAATTCTGATCCAGCTCGGCACCTACTTCAAACACGGCGACCACTTCAAAGCGCTTTTGACGAGTCATAGGACCCAATGGCGTAATGCTGACTTTAGGCATAATGATATTGAGCTTATCACCAGGAATAACACCCAACTGCCTAGCTAATAAGCGGCCTATGACAATGCCATAACGAGTATCGGCTAGACGTTGAATATCGCCGGCAATAATATGCTGATGAAGCACGGAGACGCTTTGCTCACTCACCGTATCGATGCCTGTAAGCGTAGCGCTATGAAAACGCTGGTTGGCGCTGAGCATAACGGTTGTCTCCACATAGGGCGCAGCACCAATAACATCAGGATGCTTAAGCACTTCATTGCGGAGTGACGGCCAATCAAGATTTTGGGGCCCAGCTTGAGTGTTGCTAGAGTCGCTGTCTGTAGCCGTGACATTAGGCGTAAGAAGCTGAACATGAGGCAGTAAAGACAGTAGACGGCTTTGTAATTCGCGCTCAAAGCCATTCATTACGCTAATAACCACAATTAAAGCAAACACACCGAGTGATAAGCCTAACAGCGATACAGCGCTCAGAAAGCCTGAGGTACCTGTTCCTCTAGCGGGAATGCCGTAGCGAAGCGCAACAAATAATGGAAAGGTTCGGGAAATCATAGTTAATCGGCTAACCCTGAAAAGCCTAGTGCCTTGGCTCGCTGTAAATGCTCTACTGACATAATCTAAGGTCAATCCTAATTACGGGTTAAAAAACGAGAAACCGATCACATTTTACACACTGGGCGGCGAAGATTGATCAACGACTTATGCACCGTGAATTTAAGCCATTAGTATACTAAACTGAAAGTCTTATTAGGCTTTAATTTAACGACAAAAAGATAATCCTATGGAAACCAGCAATAATAACTCAGGCGAACAAGATGAGCGCCGTCAGCTCTACCGTATCGATGATACTGCAATACTTGATCTCACGGCTGTAACGGCTGAAGATGTCGAAAACAAGCCGGCTGAAGCCTGCTTTGTTGAGTCTGAGGCCTTTCGGCTTATGCGCGAGTTACGCAGCATTGATACCGATAATGGCAGTGTGTTTCGCAGTATCCATGAAAAAACGCCAGAGATTGCGCTTTATCTGCAAGCCATCAATAAAAAAATTGAAGGTGTTGGTAATGCCGTGGCCTCAACGTTGGTTGGCGGTGAAGCCGATTTACAGTCTGTCGACATAAGCGAAGGCGGTATTGGCTTTAACTATCCCTCTGAATTAGAGGCCGGCAGCCTACATGCGGTTAAAATTTGGTTTCATCAAACCTTAATAGGTATTGCAGCTTATATTAAAATTGTTGCTTGTCACCGTGCGATTGATGGCGGTTACCATATGTCTTGCGCCTTTGAAGCCCTGCCCGACCTTGATGAGCAAGTGATTGCCCGTCATATTATGCAAGTACAAGCGCGACAACAACGCCTTAAACATTCGCTAGATCCCAATCAAGAAAGTTAGATTAGCGTCTAAGGTTTTCAAATCACGATAGTAGATAGGAGTCATTATGTTAATCCGTATCATTACCGCGTTTTCCGTTAGCATTGGCGTTAGTCTGTTTTTAATCAATACCACTCATGCAGAAGTGATTCAAATTCCGATTGCATCGCAATCCGAAGACTTACAAGCGGTTAATCGCCCTCAGCGCGGCAGCAGCAAAGCCAATGTGTTAGCACAATATGGAGAAGCAGTGTCCAGTACTGACAATGTTGGTGAGCCGCCAATTAGTCGCTGGGAATACCAAGACTTCTACGTTATTTTTGAAAGTGACATTGTTATTCACAGTGTCTTAAAGCATCGTCCAAAACATTTACCTTAATAGTTCTTTATCACCCTCGTTTATACGATAAACTAGCCCGCATAAACTTAAGCGTCTATGCATAGTTTGCTATGCACTCGCTAATCCCTTTTGTTATCCATAAAAAAAGCCGTATCGCAATGCCAACTAAACTTTTGAAAAACTTTGATCAAGAAACTTTTTTACGCGACTACTGGCAAAAAAAACCATTACTTATTAAAGGCGGTTTAGCCGGTTGGCAAAACCCGATAACTGCCGATGAATTAGCTGGGCTAGCTTTAGAAGACCATGTTGAGTCACGCTTAATACATGCAAGACCTATCGCTAACAGTATTACTGAGAGCCAATGGATACTGGAGCAAGGCCCTTTCTCTGAGCAGCGACTTAGCACCTTAGACGATAAAAATTGGACCTTACTAGTTCAAGCGGTTGATCACTATGCCCCTGAAGTAGCTGAACTACTGAGTTACTTCGGCTTTATACCCAGCTGGCAAATTGACGACGTAATGGTTAGCTATGCGACAAAAGGTGGCGGCGTTGGGCCTCACTTCGATCGCTACGATGTGTTTTTAGTACAAGGTCAAGGGCAGCGTGAATGGCAAATTGGGCAGAACTGTAATCAAGATACGCCATTACAAGCGGGCCAGCCATTATCATTACTTACTGAGTTTAATCGTGTTGACAGTTACCAGCTATCAGCAGGAGATATTCTTTATGTACCCCCCTACGCATCGCATTGGGGAACATCATTAGACAATGATTGCATGACCTACTCTGTAGGATTTCGCTCTCCCTCTAAAGCTGAATTGCTAGATGATTATGCAGGATATATGCAACTTAATTGTTCTGAGGATGAGCGCTTTAGAGATGCGGATATGACTGCTTCGGGGGCTGGCGCGATTGATGCGCAGACGATTGATAATTTAGCGGCGATGTTGGTTGAGCAGTTAAGTGATAAAAAACAATTAGCGCAATGGTTTGGTCGTTGGGCTAGTCAGAGTAAATATGCAGAGGCGATAAGCGAGGAAGCTTTTGATATTAATGATGATGAGGAAGAGCTGCTTATTGATGAGATTGATTTTTCTGATTCGGCGTTGAATATTCATCGGGATACGGCATCGCGGTTTTATTATGTTGAGACTGGGGCTGGTGATGCTGGGTCGTTGCAGTTTTTTGTTAATGGTCGGGAGGTGGCGTTGGTTGAGCCCTCTTTGGCGCTACGGAATTCGATTAAAGTGATTTGTAATGAGTTGGTTTTTTCGGTTGAGGCGTTATTGCCTTGGCTGGAGAATGAGGATACGCGGAGGGTTTTGGCTGGGATGTTTGAGAATGGTGAGTTGTATGCTGAGGATGATGAGTCGCTGGTGGAGTGAACCAGTTAGTTTTCTTATAGACTGATTTTTCAGGCTCTCTCATAATATGCTTTCATCAGAGTTTTTATGCTCTCTTTGAAGTTTTAAGTTCAAGGTCGTCGGGGTGGCCCGACATCCCAGAATCCAGATCTTTAAGCTCTATCTGATATTGTTCTTATATTCTGGCTTTTTTGTTTATTGTTTGAGTTTTCAATCAAGACCGTCGGGGGTGGCCCGACAGCCAGTCACTTTTGATTC
>Ga0209196_1000291_pt1 | contig 40956 bp, 33 predicted proteins | sample COGITO_mtgs_1105_5_FD_184801 | JGI IMG/M metagenome (GOLD analysis project Ga0209196, IMG submission 184801) | Pelagic marine microbial communities from North Sea - COGITO_mtgs_110509 (SPAdes) (version 2) | ecosystem: Environmental > Aquatic > Marine > Epipelagic ... | reverse complement strand
CTATTTATAACGGTGCAGTTCCAGATACACTTGTATGGAGAAACCGTTTAGGCTTGAGCGAAATGATGGTCGAAAATTATCTTCGTCATCCTGCTTTTAAAGACTACCCAGTAGTGGGTGTTAGTTGGATACAGGCTGTTGAATTTGCAAATTGGAGATCGGATCGAGTTGCAGAAATGGGCTTGCAAGATGAAGGGTATCTGAAAAAAGATTCTAATATTATCGATACCTCAGCAGAAAGTAATTTTAACATAGATACCTACGTAAACGCTCCTACAAGTACATTCGGAGGAAATGAAGAGGTTCTTAAAGGCGGGAAACGAAAAGTTAAAACCGATGTAGATGGCAATGAAATTAATGTCTATGCTACTCGCGAAACAGGTGCCATTCCCCTAAAATACCGTCTTCCAACAGAAGCGGAGTGGGAATATGCAGCATTGGGACTTTCGGAGCTTAGAAGTTACAACGTTTACAGAGGTCGAAAAAAATACCCATGGGATGGACAATACTCCAGATCTGGATCACGCAAAACAAAAGGCGATCAATTAGCAAACTTCAAACAAGGTAAAGGAGATTATGGCGGAATTGCAGGATGGTCTGATGATGGTGCCGATATTACAAACGAAGTGATGTCATACGAGCCAAATAACTTTGGAATCTATGACATGGCTGGTAATGTTGCGGAATGGGTTGCAGATGTTTACAGACCCATTGTAGATGATGAGTTTAATGACTTCGGATATTACAGAGGTAATGTGTACACCAAAAACGCTATTGGAGATGATGGCAGTATTTCAGTAATCGGAGTTGATGATGTTCAGTATGCTACACTTTCAAATGGAAAAAGAATTGCTACAGGGCTTCCAGGGCAAATCGTTCAAGTTCCTGTAGATGAAGATGAAACTTATTTGCGTACCAATTTTGACCAAAGTAACAATATTAATTATCGTGACGGTGATATAGAGTCTTCTCGTTTCTTTGATGATTTTGAAGAAGACGAATCCGATACAGATGCCATTACACGTAAAATGTATAACTCTCCAAACCACAGTGTATCCGTTAATGATTCAGGAATGAATAGGCAATATGATAAGTCGGATGTTAGAACATCGCTTGTCAATGACCAAGTACGTGTTTACAAAGGTGGATCTTGGAAAGATAGAGAATATTGGCTCGATCCAGCACAAAGACGCTATTATCCAGAAGATATGGCAACAGACTATATTGGTTTTAGATGTGCAATGTCTAGAGTAGGATCTAAATCGCTTTCAAAAAAGAAACGAAAAAATTAATTTTTTTTACTTCACATAATATTAAGTCCTATCAATTTTAATTGCTAGGACTTTTTTTTTATTTTTAGGATATGGAATTAAACCAAATTCATCACTTATTTTTAGAGAGCTCTGGCGTTTCTACCGATACACGAAATATTAAGCAGGACTCCCTTTTTTTTGCCTTAAAAGGAGCAAATTTTAACGGAAATTCTTTTGCACACCAAGCCCTTGAAAATGGTGCTTGTTATGCTGTAATTGATGAAGTCGTGAATCCCACAGATGAACGTTTTATTTTGGTTGATAACGTCCTAGAAACCCTACAAGCCCTGGCGCACTTTCACAGAGAACAACTCGGATTGCCCATTATTGCATTGACAGGAAGCAACGGAAAAACAACCACAAAGGAGTTGATTCATGCCGTATTGAAACCACACTTCAAAACGGTGGCCACGGTTGGTAATTTAAACAACCATATTGGTGTGCCTTTAACCCTTTTAAGTATGACAGCCGATACCGAAATTGGCATTGTAGAAATGGGAGCAAACCATGCAAAAGAAATTGCATTTTTATGCAAAATTGCAAAGCCAAATATGGGCTATATCACCAATTTTGGAAAAGCGCATTTAGAAGGCTTTGGTTCTGAAGAAGGAGTTGTGAAAGCCAAAAGTGAATTGTATGATTTCTTAAAAACCCAGTCGAGCTTAATTATTTTAAATTCTGACGATGCCAAACAAGTTGCACAATTAGGAACTTATAATAATACCTGCACTTTTTCGGAAACTTTAGAAACGGATGTAAATGTAAAACTTACAGCCTCTCAACCATTCTTGAGTGTCACACTTAAAGAAATAAGTATTAAAACACAGCTTGTTGGAGTTTATAATTTCCATAATATTGCAGCCGCTCTGACCATTGGAACCTATTTTAAACTCACCCCTTTGCAGCTCAAAAAAGGAATTGAAGCCTATATTCCAACAAATAACCGATCGCAAATCATTCAGCAAAACTCCAATGAAATCCTATTAGATGCCTACAACGCCAATCCGAGCAGTATGGAAGTTGCGTTGGAAAATTTTAAAGGACTCGAAAACCCAAATAAGCTTGCCATTTTAGGCGATATGTTTGAGTTGGGAATGACCAGTGCTAAAGAGCATTTAGCACTGGTCAATCACGCAGTTTCAATGCAGGACTGTAGGTTTTATTTTGTAGGATCTCATTTTTATGAACAAAACAAAGCCCATCCAAATCTGCTGTTCTTTAAGACTTTTGAAGAGCTTCAAGTACATCTAGAAAAAACAACGGTTTCAAACACCACTATTTTAATAAAAGGATCGCGGGGAATGGCTTTGGAGCGAGTGTTGGAATTTATATAACTTCGTTATTTTTCAAAAATAAAAATATTGAATTTTATTGTGGGTCATACTGGATTCGAACCAGTGACTTCTACCCTGTCAAGGTAACACTCTGAACCAACTGAGTTAATGACCCTTATTATAATCAAGGGTAAAAATACTAATATCTTTTAATTATGTATCTTTAATTTTTAATTTCTAAGATATTTTATTAAAAACCAATATTTAGTCAATTGATACTTATAGCCAATCAACCATTCCCCAACTATATTATTAAATTTATGTCCGATGAATGGATCGTCAATAATTGTGCTGTTTTAGTCGTTGTTATTTTCATCTTAGGATTGGGTCGTTTTTTGTCGTACCAACAGAACGTAAAAGTCACCTACCTTATGGGGGGAATTTTGTTTTTTAGTTCTGTGGTAGCCCCTCTCCGTACGGCTTTAAACGGAGATTGGAATATGGTGACAGATTTGCCATTTCACCTTTGTGGGATCTCAGGTTTGATTTGCTCTTTCCTTCCTTTTCTAAAACGCAAACAAGCTCTGTTTGACTTTGTGTTTTACACAGGTGTCATTGGAGGCATCATGTCGGTCTTAACTCCTCAAATGAATGGATTTGATGGCAGTGATTTTGTATATTTAGAATATTATGTAAGACATGTACTGATTTTTTTATTGCCCTTATACATGCTTCAAAATTTAAATATCAAACCGTCTAAATATTCAGTACTTACATCCTTTATTATTTTGAATGTATTGATGGTCATTATCATGCCTTTAAATTTTTATTTAGGTTCCAATTATATGTATTTGGCAGAACCCCCACAAGCGGAAAACCCTTTAGTTATTGGCGTATGGCCGTATTATTTGTTGTGGTTTGAGGTATTCATCATTATATTGATGTCGGGGTTTTACATGCTTTCCAAATTAAATTTTAATACAAAAAAAACGAACTAAATATTTTTATAGACAGGACTTTAGTACCTTCGTATTAATCTTATAGATTCAAAACGTACAGCAATGAAACCAACAAAGACCGTTATAATTACAGGAACCAGCCGAGGAATTGGTTTTGAACTCGTGCATCTTTTTGCAAATGCAGGATACGATGTTTTGGCACTCTCCAGAAATGCAAACCCTGTTTCAAACTTAAATTTTGATAACATCACAGCCTTATCTTTTGATTTGAGTAAATCAGAAGACTACGATCGTGTAGAAGCCTTTGTGAAAAAAGAGTGGACACAAGTCGATATTCTGATAAATAATGCGGGAACACTTTTAAATAAACCGTTTGCAGACACTACATTTGAGGATTTTCAGCAGGTTTATAGCACCAATGTCTTTGGAGTAGCAGAACTTACCCGTCGTATGATTCCATTCATGCCAAAAAAAGGGCACGTCGTAACCATCAGTTCGATGGGAGGCGTACAAGGCTCTGTGAAATTCCCAGGACTTTCAGCCTATAGTTCCAGTAAAGGTGCTGTGATTACACTCACCGAACTTTTAGCGGAAGAGTATAAAGAAACAGGTCCTTCTTTTAATGTGTTGGCTTTGGGCGCTGTGCAAACCGAAATGCTTGAAGAAGCATTTCCAGGCTATGAGGCACCAACAACCGCTACTGAAATGGCCAATTATATTTTTGAATTCGCAAAAAATAGTCAGCAGTTTTACAACGGTAAATTATTACAAATATCGAGCTCTACCCCTTAGTCTGATTTTTAGTAATATTTAAAAATAAATCCAAGGGTTTAACAGCTCATTAACGGTTATAAAATAAAATATTTATTTACTTTTGTAAATCGATAAAAATCACATTTTATGTTCAATAATTTAAGTGAAAAATTAGATAAAGCGCTCCACGTTCTTAAAGGGCATGGCAGTATTTCAGAAATCAATGTTGCCGAAACACTCAAAGAAGTGCGTCGTGCATTGTTGGATGCCGATGTGAATTATAAAATTGCTAAAGAGTTTACCAATCGGGTCAAGGAAAAAGCATTAGGTCAAAACGTTTTGACCACACTTCAGCCAGGCCAACTCATGGTCAAAATTGTAAAAGATGAATTAACCACCCTCATGGGAGGTGATGTTGAAGGGATTAATTTATCGGCCACTCCAAGTGTCATTTTAATGTCCGGTTTACAAGGGTCTGGTAAAACTACTTTTTCTGGAAAACTTGCCAATTATTTAAAGTCAAAAAAATCCAAAAAACCAATGTTAGTCGCTTGTGATGTGTACCGTCCAGCCGCTATCGATCAGTTGCATATTGTAGGGGAACAAGTTGGAGTTGAGGTGTATAGTGATCAAGGAAACAACGATCCTGTTGCCATTGCCAAAGCTGGTATTGCTGAAGCCAAATCCAAAGGCTGTAACGTGGTAATTATTGATACTGCGGGTCGTTTGGCGGTCGATGAAGCCATGATGAGCGAAATTGCAAACATTCATAAAGCAATTCAACCGCAAGAAACCTTATTTGTAGTAGATGCAATGACAGGGCAAGATGCCGTCAATACAGCTAAAGCCTTTAATGATATTCTAAATTTTGATGGTGTTATTTTAACAAAATTAGATGGTGATACCAGAGGAGGAGCTGCGATTTCGATAAAATCAGTGGTCAATAAACCAATTAAATTTATTGGTACAGGTGAAAAAATGGAAGCCATTGATGTTTTCTATCCTGCCCGTATGGCCGAACGAATTTTGGGCATGGGGGACGTGGTATCCTTAGTAGAACGCGCACAAGAGCAATTTGATGAACAAGAAGCTCGAAAAATTCAAAAGAAAATTGCCAAAAACCAATTTGGGTTTGATGATTTTTTATCACAAATTCAACAGGTTAAAAAGATGGGTAATATGAAAGACCTTATGGGAATGATCCCTGGGGCTGGAAAAATGATGAAAAATATAGATGTTGATGATGATGCCTTCAAACATATAGAAGCCATTATACATTCGATGACCCCAGAAGAGCGCACCAAGCCAAGCCTTTTAAACGCCAGTCGTAAAAAACGAATTGGAGCCGGATCAGGAACGTCCATCCAACAAGTGAATCAATTGATGAAGCAATTCAATCAAATGAGTAAAATGATGAAAATGATGCAAGGCGGTGGCGGCCGAAAAATGATGCAAATGATGAAAAATATGCCACGATAGTTTTAAATTAACCACCGAATTACAATGATTTTACTCGACGGAAAGCAAACCAGTGCAGATATAAAAGTAGAAATTGCTGCGGCAGTTTCAAAAATAAAAGATCAAGGAAAACGTGCGCCACATTTAGCGGCGATTCTTGTGGGTACAAACGGAGCCAGCATGACTTACGTTGGTGCAAAGGTTAAAGCCTGTGAGCTTGTCGGATTCGAATCCACCCTTATCGATTTACCAGAAGAAACGACAGAAGAAACCTTGTTAGCTCAAATACATTCTTTAAACGATAATCCAGCAATTGATGGGTTTATTGTGCAGCTTCCGTTGCCAAAACATATTAACGAACAAAACGTGTTGATGGCCGTACACCCCGATAAGGATGTGGACGGTTTTCATCCTACGAATGTAGGGCGTATGGCGCTGGACTTGCCAACGTTTTTACCCGCAACACCCTATGGAATTATGGAACTTTTAGAACGTTATAAAGTACCAACTTCTGGAAAGCAAGTCGTTGTGATAGGTAGAAGTCATATTGTGGGACGACCGATGAGTATTTTAATGAGTCAAAAACGTCCTGCGGGTGATGCGACTGTTACTATTGCACACAGTCGAACAACAAATTTGTCTGAACTGACACTAAAGGCAGATATTGTGGTTGCAGCCTTGGGAATCCCCGAATTTTTAACCGCTGAAATGGTAAAGCCTGGAGCAGTTATAATTGATGTGGGCATTACAAGAGTTCCTGATGAATCTAAGAAAAGAGGTTATCGTATTGCTGGAGATGTACACTTTGAAAGTGTTGCAGAAAAAGCCAGTCATATCACACCTGTTCCTGGAGGAGTAGGACCAATGACAATCGCAATGTTGCTCAAAAACACCTTGCTTGCTTGTGAGCGTCATGCGGCCAATTCATCTATTTAGCAAAAATCTGAGAGGAATCTTTAAAAGCTTTAAACTCTAAAGCATTCCCAGCAGGATCATAAAAAAAGAGTGTGGCTTGTTCGCCAATCTGTCCTTTAAATCGAATATAAGGTTCAATAATAAAATCTATTTTTTGAGCTTTTAAACGTTCTGAAAAGGTTTCAAATTCCTCCCATGGCAGAAGTACTCCAAAATGAGGAACAGGCACCTGTTTTCCGTCCACCTTATTTACATGAAGATCAGTTTCTTCTTCTTTTGGTTTGAAATGAATTACAAGCTGATGTCCAAAAAAATTAAAATCAACCCAATGGTCGCTATGGCGACCTTCTTCACATCCTAAAATATCCCTATAAAAAACACGACATACTTCTAGATTCCAAACAGGGATTGCCAGATGAAAAGGGCTTACAGAATTCATTATATTGCTTTTTTTGAGTCTTTCAATGTTTTGTTTAAAGTGATTAATTCTTCTTCTGTCAAATCACGATAAGAACCGACCTCACATTTCAAATTAATATTCATAATACGGCTGCGTTTTAGTGATCGTACTTCATAGTTTAGGTACTCACACATGCGACGAATTTGGCGATTTAAACCTTGCGTAAGGATGATTTTAAATTCAAAAGTACTGAGCTTTTCAACTTTGCAAGATTTGGTAGTTTTTCCCAGTTCTTCTAATGGAATGCCTCCAGCCATGCGTTGAATGAATGTTTGAGAAATCGGTTTGTCAACTGATACGATGTATTCTTTTTCATGGTTATTACTCGCACGAAGAATTTTATTTACAATATCGCCGTCGTCTGTCAGTAAAATCAAGCCCTCACTATCCTTATCCAAACGTCCAATTGGAAAAATCCGACTTGGATAATTGATATAATCAATAATGTTGTCTTTTTCAACGGCAGTATCGGTTGTACAAACAATTCCTACAGGTTTATTGAATGCAATGTACGTTCGTTTTTTAGTGTCATTAAGAATGGTTTTTCCATCCACCTTAACTTCGTCACCAGTTGTCACTTTAGTTCCCATTTCAGGAACAACGCCATTAATGGTCACTCGACCTTCGTCGATGAGTTTGTCGGCGGCACGACGTGAGCAATAGCCAGCTTCGCTTAAATATTTATTCAGTCTTGTTGACGTTGGTTCCATTTGGCGAATTTACAAAAGTTTAGTGGCTTAAAAATTGAATCAGTTCATCCGAAACTAAATTTCCCTTTAAAGAGTGGCCAAGACCTTCTGTTGAAATCAGTTTGGCATTTTTAAATTGAGCTTCAATATCAAGTGCATCTTGGTAGGGGATGACAGGGTCTTTTTTGTCGTGGATTAGCAAACCTTTCGTGTCGATATTTTTTACAAAATCAGCCGTAGAAAAATACTCAGGGGGGTATCCAAATTTAAGCTCGATTTGTTTATCAATTCCTTTGGATATCTTTTGGCTGTAGCCCATCATTTCTTTGTAACGCTTCATGATTCCTTTGAATCCTGAAGGTGCTCCTAAAAGCACAATTCTTTCAGCGGTATGATGCGTTTGTTTTTTAAGAAAAATCACTACGGCCATTCCACCAACAGAATGTCCAATATACGCTGTTGGTTTAAATTTTTGGCTCACCACATTAATGAATTCTGCGTAGAGAATCGCATTAAACGTATCACTTCCAGAACCACCATGTGCAGGACCGTCTAAAGCAATAATATTATAACCATCCTTGCGAAGTTTTTGAATTTTATGCCGCCATCGTCCTGAATTGCTTTCCCAACCGTGTGCCAATAAAACGGTTTCTTTAGAGCCTTCCCAGTGATAGGTTTGAACGGGTATGCTCTCATAATATAAAGTTGTTTTGCTTGTAGCAGTGTCTAAAAAAGTATTCGCATGAGGCGTCAGTTGTCCATTTCTTGGTTTTGAAAATAATTTCAAGGCAAGTTTGGAAGCGTATGCCGTATTAAAAAACCCTATAAAATTTATAAGGGCGCCTACAATTTTTGGGAGGAGTGATTTCATTAGGGTTCAGGTTCTTCTCGATTTACATTTTCAATGGAAAATGCGGGAGTACAGATTGCTAAATACTCACAAGGTTTGTCAAAAGGGTTTGAATATTGTACACGGGTGTTTTTCTCAATTTTAATGGACTGCCCCTGTTTCAAGATGATAGTATCTCCCTCGATAATGAACTGTTTTTTACCTTTAATGATATAGGTGTATTCATCAAACTCGGGTGTTTGAAAGGGTTCGCTCCATCCTGGAGGTGCGACCATGTGGGCAATGCTGAGTGCAGCGTTGTCGTTTGTTGCATTTCCAAAATGTTCTTCAATGCGTTTGCCATCGGTTGTTGGGACTACAAATGGTGTTTTTTGAATTGTATAAGCCGCCATAATTTAATACCATTGAATGTAAAAATCCTTGATTTTAGCCGTTTCTGGAATGGAAATGGCTTCTACTTTTTGATTCATATTATAGCGCATTTCTTCGGGTAATTCCATTTTGCTGAGTGTAAAATAAACATTGATTTCATCCACTGAAATAATCAGACTTCTGAGTGTATTTTGAATGCTAGAAATACTGTATTTAGAATTGATCTCTCCAAAAGCACTCATTGTGTTCAGTCCGTCTTTGTTTTTGAAACGTGTGTCCATAACACGTACCGTTCGGATGGTTGATAACGAGTCTAACGAATAATTAGGATCTAATTCGAGTAACAATTTACCTGTTCCTTTCTCAAATACACTTATGGTATTGATGTTGCCTGTGAATTCGTCCCCTCCAATATATTTACTAATAGAATCGTTTGCAAACACCACTTTTAGATCCTTTACTGCAGTAGAGTCTGTAAGCATCCCTATACTCTGTTTGGTAATTAAAAAGGGATCTGTTTTTGTTTCACAAGCCACAAAAAGGCCGAGTAGTAATCCGATAAATAAATAGGTTCTCATGATTATTTTTAAATTTTGAGTAAAAATAAATGAAGTTTTATGACTTAAACCAAAAACTGTAAACTATTTTTGCTCATTATGTTAAAAACTGAAATTAAATCGCTTGTAAACGCTGGTGAAATGTTGCCACTTATGGAGGCTTTCTATACCATTCAGGGGGAAGGATTCCACAAAGGAACTGCTGCTTATTTTGTAAGAATTGGAGGCTGTGATGTGGGCTGCCATTGGTGCGATGTTAAAGAAAGCTGGAATGCCGATTTACATCCGCCAACTGCAATTGACACCATTGCCAGAGACGCTTCTAAACACAGTGAAACAATTGTAGTGACTGGAGGCGAGCCATTGATGTGGGACATGAACCCATTAACCTCTGAATTAAAATCGAAGGGGATGCAAACGCATATCGAAACGTCTGGAGCATATAAATTAACAGGCGATTGGGATTGGATTTGTTTGTCGCCTAAAAAATTAAAAGGACCTTTAGACGAAGTGTATCAAAAAGCACACGAGCTGAAAGTAATTGTTTATAACAAGGACGACTTAAAATATGCGGAAGAACAAGCCGCAAAAGTAAACCGAAATTGTATTCTGTACCTCCAACCCGAGTGGAGTAAACGCGAAAAAGTTACGCCTTTTATCGTGGAATACGTGATGAAACACCCCAAATGGAAGGTTTCGCTTCAAACGCATAAGTATTTGAATATTCCTTAGTGGTTTTAAGGTAATTACTTGATTTTATGAACTATTTGGATTGAAATTACATTATTTAGTTACATTTTAACTATAATTTGTAAAATTTAGTTTCAATTTATTACTATTTAAACGCTATCTATTTATAATGTATAATGATAGCTGCATATTTGCGGTCTAATCATTAAGATCCTAATTATGTGTGGAATTGTATGTGCATTTGATTTAAAACAAAAATCAGAAATTTTAAGACCTCAAGTGCTTGAAATGTCAAAAAAAATAAGACACCGTGGTCCAGACTGGAGCGGTATTTATAGTGATGAAAAAACCGTAATGGCGCATGAGCGTTTGGCCATTGTAGATCCTGCATCGGGGCAACAGCCTTTATTCAGTGAAGATAAAAAATTAGTATTGGCTGCCAATGGTGAAATTTACAATCACAGAGAATTACGCAAGCAGTTTAATGGGACTTATAATTTTCAAACTGCTTCTGATTGTGAAATCATACTAGCGTTATACAAAGAAAAAGGCGTTGATTTTATCGACGACCTGAACGGAATTTTTGGTTTTGCGCTGTATGATGTTGAAAAAGATGAATATTTTATCGCTAGAGATCATATGGGAATTATTCCATTATATATTGGTTGGGATCAAAATGGCACCTTTTATGTAGCATCTGAATTAAAAGCTTTAGAAGGTGTTTGTAGTAAAATTGAATTATTCCCTCCAGGGCATTATATGTCAAGTAGAGATGGCGAGTTTGTAAAATGGTACAATAGAGAGTGGACAGAATACGATGCTGTAAAAGAAAATGAAACCAGTATTGCCGAAGTTAAACAAGCATTAGAGGATGCGGTTCACAGGCAGCTAATGAGTGATGTGCCTTACGGAGTTTTACTTTCTGGTGGTTTAGACTCTTCAGTTACCTCTGCCATTGCCAAAAAATACGCACAAAAACGCGTAGAATCTGACGACACATCTGAAGCCTGGTATCCGCAATTGCATTCGTTTTCAGTTGGATTGGAAGGGTCTCCAGATTTAGCGGCGGCTCAAAAAGTAGCCGACTATATTGGAACCATACACCACGAAATAAAATTCACAATTCAAGAAGGATTGGATGCTATAAAAGATGTAATCTACAACATAGAAACCTATGACATTACCACCATTCGCTCGTCCACACCAATGTATTTAATGGCACGTGTGATTAAGTCTATGGGGATTAAAATGGTCCTTTCTGGAGAGGGAGCAGATGAGATTTTCGGGGGTTATTTATATTTTCACAAAGCACCAAATGCGAAAGAGTTTCACGAAGAAACAGTCCGTAAATTAGACAAACTGCACATGTACGATTGTCTAAGAGCCAACAAAAGCTTGATGGCTTGGGGGATTGAAGGGCGTGTCCCATTTTTAGATAAAGAATTTATTGATGTAGCAATGCGTTTAAATCCACAAGATAAGATGATTAATGGCGAACGCATGGAAAAATGGATCATTAGAAAAGCGTTTGAAGACATGTTGCCAGAAAGTGTTGCATGGAGGCAAAAAGAACAATTTTCTGATGGCGTTGGTTACAGTTGGATTGACACACTTAAAGAAGTGGTTGACAAAGAAGTTTCGGATGAGCAGTTGGCAAATGCTAAATTTAGATTTCCAATTCAAACCCCACAAAACAAAGAAGAGTTTTATTACCGTTCTATTTTTGAGGACCATTTTCCAAGTGATGCAGCAGCATTAAGTGTACCTCAAGAAGCGAGTGTAGCTTGTAGTACCCAAATTGCTTTAGATTGGGATGAAGCATTTAAAAACATGAACGAACCTTCTGGAAGAGCGATTGCTAAAGTGCATGATCAGTCCTATGAATAGCAAATTTTCAAGCTCAAATAATAGCTTCTAAAGCATTTGGGATTATTTTTTAATAGAGCAGCGAATTATAGCGCCCTTAAATTTGATTTAAGGGCGTTTTTAGTGGATTTAAGAGCGTTTCTAAAAAACAGCCGATTGTTAATAATTACGCTTAAATCTCTTAAAAAAACACTTTAAATTCCCTAGAAGAATAGTTATCTTTGTTAGGGTAGATGCAGTTTTAGCTGTATCTGAATTCAACTAAATAACACATTCAATATAATGAGCGAAGAAATTAATAAAGGGAGTTATTCAGCAGACAGTATTCAGGCCTTAGAGGGTATGGAACACGTGCGCATGCGTCCATCTATGTACATTGGAGATGTAGGGTTAAGAGGCTTGCATCACTTGGTATATGAGGTGATTGACAACTCAATCGATGAAGCCTTGGCAGGTCACTGTGATAAAATCACGGTGATTATTAACGAAGATAATTCTATCACAACCGAAGATAATGGTCGTGGAATCCCTGTGGATCTCCATAAAAAAGAAGGCGTTTCTGCTTTGGAAGTAGTTATGACTAAGATTGGAGCCGGAGGTAAATTTGATAAAGATTCTTATAAAGTATCTGGAGGTTTACACGGCGTTGGTGTGAGTTGTGTGAATGCCCTTTCTGAGCATTTAAAAGCAACGGTTTATAGAGATGGAAAAATCTATGAACAAGAGTATGAACGTGGTAAAGCAATGTATCCTGTAAAACAAGTAGGGGAGACAGATCGAAGAGGAACAACGGTTACTTTTAGACCCGATCCTCAAATATTTACACAGACTTTAATATACGTCTATGAAACCCTCGCAAATCGATTGAGAGAACTTGCTTTTTTAAATAAAGGGATTACAATAGTTCTTGTTGATCAAAGAGAAAAAGACGAAAAAGGCGAGTTTATTGGGGAAACGTTTCATTCTACAGAAGGACTTTCTGAATTTATCAAATACTTGGATGGTAACCGCGATCCGATCATGAAAAATGTAATTGCTTTTGAAGGTGAAAAAAATGGAGTTCCAGTTGAAGTTGCGATGATTTATAATACGTCTTATGCTGAAAACTTACATTCCTATGTGAACAATATCAACACCCATGAAGGTGGGACACATTTGTCTGGATTCCGTCGTGGATTGACGCATACATTAAAGAAATATGCCGATGAATCGGGGATGTTAGACAAACTTAAATTTGACATCGCAGGGGATGATTTCCGAGAAGGATTGACCGCTATTATTTCGGTTAAGGTTCAGGAACCTCAATTTGAAGGACAAACAAAAACAAAATTAGGAAATAGAGAAGTATCCGCTTCAGTGAGTCAGGCCGTTTCAGAAATGCTGACAAATTATTTAGAAGAAAACCCGGATGATGCCAAAACGATTATTCAAAAAGTAATCCTTGCTGCACAAGCTCGTCATGCCGCTCAAAAGGCACGAGATATGGTTCAGCGAAAAACAGTGATGAGTATTGGAGGGTTGCCTGGAAAATTGAGCGATTGTTCTGAACAAGATCCTGAAAAATGTGAAATTTACCTAGTTGAGGGAGATTCGGCAGGTGGAACAGCAAAGATGGGACGTGATAGAGCTTTTCAAGCTATTTTGCCATTAAGAGGTAAAATTTTGAATGTAGAAAAAGCGATGACTCATAAGGTTTTTGAAAATGAAGAAATCAAAAATATATTCACAGCCTTAGGAGTTACTATTGGAACCGAAGAAGATCCAAGAGCATTGAACCTATCAAAATTAAGATACCATAAAATTGTGATCATGTGTGATGCCGATATTGATGGAAGTCACATTGAAACACTTATTTTGACCTTCTTCTTTAGATATATGAAAGAATTGATCGAAAACGGTCATGTTTACATTGCTACGCCCCCTTTATTTTTAGTTAAAAAAGGAGCGAAAAAAGAATATGCATGGAATGATGAGGAGCGTATGGCATTAATGGAGCAATATGGCGATGGCGCAAAAATTCAACGTTATAAAGGTCTTGGAGAAATGAATGCCGTACAACTTTGGGATACAACAATGAATCCTGAGTTCAGAACCTTACGTCAAATACAAGTAGAAAATGGAACCGAAGCCGATCGTATCTTCTCAATGTTGATGGGAGACGATGTGCCACCAAGAAGAGAATTTATCGAAAAAAATGCAATTTATGCCAATATTGATGCCTAAACACTCACCCCAAATCTTATCTTATATGAAAAAAATAATTGTTTTTAGTGCCCTCCTTTTCGGAGTCACTGTGTCAACTGCTCAAGATCTTGGAAGCGTTCTACTTGCGTCGGACGATTCCAATAGATTATTGCAAAATTATCTCAATCCAGCTATGAAAGGCTTAATGAGTAGTATGAATGGTGGATGGTATTCCACAGCAAAGTCGCATAAAAAATTTGGCTTTGATATTACTTTTGGACTTAATGCAGCTTTTACCCCCAACAAAGACAAAGTATTTGAATTTATAGCCAACGACTATAATTTTATATCTCACATTGACGGAGATACAAACGTCCCAACGGTTTTAGGAAATGACAATGCGAATACATCGTTTGATGTTTTAATACCTTATGATGGAGGTGATTTTAAGGCAGGGTCATTTGAATTGCCTGGTGGAATCGCAAAAGATTTGCCCGCCAATGCTGTTCCAACGCCTTTTGTACAAGTTGGTCTAGGATTGCCTTTTAAAACAACCATTAAACTAAGGTATGTGCCTAAGGTGAATTTTTCCTCAAAGTCAAATGCTAACTTAATTGGAGTAGGGCTTCAGCATGATTTAACACAGTACCTTGGTCTTGTAGGAAAACTGCCATTTTCTGTATCCCTTTTTGGCGCTTACACAACTTCATCTGTTAATTATAGCATTGAAAATGGAGATGTGTCAGATCAAATATTAGTATCCAATGGAAGCGCTCAATTCAAATTAAATACTTGGACTGTTCAAGCATTGGGGTCTTTAGATTTTAAAATTGTGACTCTGTACGGAGGTATAGGTCTCAATGGTGGAAAGTCAACATTTAATATCAATGGCGATTATGACCTCACATATCAGATTGAATCTGCTGACGGTACAAATCAAGGTTCAATAGTTGAATCCATTTCTGACCCTTTGAGTTTGAAATTCAACTCTTCCGAGACTCGAGCAACTTTGGGTGCGCGTTTGAACCTTGCATTTTTAAAGATTTTTGCCGATTACACATTGCAAGAATACAATACTGCAACTCTTGGCGTTGCATTTAGTTTTAGATAATTATAGTTAAAAATAAATAAATTAAGATGAAAATAACAGTAGTTGGTGCTGGAGCAGTAGGAGCGAGTTGCGCAGAATACATCGCCATTAAAAATTTTGCTTCCGAAGTTGTTTTATTAGATATCAAAGAAGGTTACGCCGAAGGAAAAGCCATGGATTTGATGCAGTGTGCATCTCTAAATGGTTTTGATACAAAAATCACTGGCTCTACCAATGATTATTCAAAAACAGCAAACAGTGATATTTGTGTCATAACATCTGGAATTCCTAGAAAGCCTGGAATGACTCGTGAAGAATTAATTGGAATCAATGCAGGAATTGTAAAAACAGTATCTACAAGTTTGGTAAAACACTCTCCAAATACAGTGCTTATTGTTGTGAGCAACCCTATGGATACAATGACCTATCTTGCACATAAAGTTACGGGATTGCCAACGCATAAAATTATTGGGATGGGAGGAGCTTTAGACTCAGCTCGTTTCAAATATAGATTGGCAGAAGCTTTAGAGGCTCCAATAAGTGATGTAGATGGAATGGTGATCGGCGGACATAGTGATGTTGGAATGGTGCCTTTAATTTCGCATGCAACTCGAAACAGTATCAAAGTTTCAGAATTTATTTCAAACGAACGTCTAGAACAAGTTAAAGAAGATACCAAAGTTGGTGGTGCAACCTTAACGAAGCTATTAGGAACCTCCGCTTGGTATGCACCAGGAGCTGCAGTCAGTGGATTGGTACAAGCAATTGCTTGTGATCAGAAAAAAATATTCCCTTGTTCTGTATTGTTAGATGGCGAGTATGGCTTGTCAGATTTATGTATTGGCGTACCAGTAGTTCTAGGAGCTAATGGAATCGAAAACATCGTTGAAATTAAACTAAGCGATAGCGAAAAAGCTCATTTACATACCAGTGCCGAAGGAGTTAAAAAAACAAATTCATTACTAGACGTATAAGTATATCGATGGTGTGATTTGTGTTTTTCACGAATAAAAGACTGTTAAAATACTCTTTTCATTGAAAACAAAAGAATCTATTGTCAATTCACATCGTAAATCATATATTTGCTCGTTTATAAAAATTAATGCAGATTAAATTAATTCACAATGCAAAATAAAGGACTCGTAAAATTATTTGCTTTCTTATTTGGTTTGGTAAGTATATACCAATTATCATTTAGTTTTAAAGCAAACCAAATAGAAGACAATGCTAAGCAATTTGCTATTGAAAAAATAGCAGATACTGAAACAGATTATGACGCTAAACGTGCGTTAAAACAAAGCACCTATTTAGACTCGTTGAAAAACGAAGAAGTTTATAACATCGGAATTGCGCAGTATAATTTTGATGAAGTGAAGGAAAAAGCCATGAACCTTGGTTTAGACCTTAAAGGGGGGATTAGTGTAATTCTTCAAATTTCTGTTAAAGATATTCTTGTTGGACTGGCAAACGAAAGCAAAGACCCAGTGTTTAGAAAAGCATTGAGTGATGCTGAAGAACTTCAGAAAGACAGTCAAAACACCTATTTAGAAGACTTTTTTGTAGCTTTTGAAGCCATTCAAGGCGACACCAAATTGGCGTCTCCAGATATTTTTGCGAATCGAACCTTAAGTGAAGAAATTACGTTTGATATGACCGATGATGAGGTCAAACCTGTATTGTCACTTAAAATTGATGAATCCATTGTATCGGCCTTTGAAGTCCTTCGTAAGCGTATTGATAAATTTGGAGTCACCCAACCAAATATCCAACGAATTGGAAAGTCTGGACGTATTCTTGTTGAATTGCCAGGTGCTAAAGAAATTGAACGTGTCAAAGGACTGTTACAAAGTACGGCTCAGTTAGAATTTTGGGATGCCTTTAAAGGAGAAGAATTTGGAACCTTTATTTTTCAAGCCAATGAAACGTTAAAAGAAATTGTTGAAACGTCCACTGCAGAAGTTGAGTCCAACGCCACAGAATCTACAGACGATGCAATCTCTGATATTATCGGAGATACAGATGCAGAAACAGGAGATACAGGGGAAGTAAATCCATTGATCGATTTAATTCGTGCGCCAGGATATAATGGCGGACCAGTACTCGCTTCTTTTGAATTAAAAGATAAACAAATGGTAACGGATTACTTGAACAACCCACAAGTTCGTGCCTTATTAACCCCAGAACAACGCTATGCAAAATTTGTATGGGGAATTCCTCAAGTTCAACAAACCACAGGAGAAGACTCGCAAAGCATTGAATTGGTTGAGCTGTATGCCTTAAAAGGAAATAGAGATAATGAACCCCCATTGAGTGGTGCCGTCATAACCGATGCACGTCAAGCCTACCAACAAAACGGAAACCCAAGTGTTTCAATGCAAATGAACCTCAAAGGTGCCAAAATATGGGAAGAAATGACAGGCAATGCATTTAATACTGCAGGTCAAATTGCAATCGTTTTGGATGAAATTGTATATTCAGCTCCAGGTGTAACCTCAGGACCGATTTCAGGTGGAAACTCTGAGATTTCAGGATCATTTACTTTAAATGAAGCAGTCGATTTAGCAAACGTTCTACGTGCGGGTAAACTTCCAGCTTCCGCAGATATTGTACAAGCTGAAGAAGTAGGACCTTCATTAGGTCAAGAAGCGATTGACAGTGGAATGAAATCATTCTTAATAGCTTTGGCATTGGTGCTTTTATGGATGGTGTTTTATTATGGAAAAGCAGGAATTTACTCTGATATCGCATTGATATTAAATATCATTTTAATCTTTGGAATACTTTCTGGGTTAGGTGCTGTGTTAACATTGCCTGGAATTGCAGGGATTGTATTAACCATTGGTATTGCAGTAGATGCAAATGTTCTTATTTACGAACGTGTTCGAGAAGAATTATTTAAAGGAAAAGCTCAAAAAGACTCTATTAAAGATGGATTTAATAACGCCTTGTCTTCCATTTTAGATGCCAACATTACAACAGGATTAACAGCTTTAATTTTGTATGTATTTGGAACAGGACCGATTAAAGGATTTGCTACAACTCTTTTAATAGGTATTTTAACCTCTTTATTTACAGCGATTTTTATCTCAAGATTACTAATCGATTGGCATTTAAACCGCGGTGGAAAATTAGAATTCTCAACAGGAATGACTAAAGGTTTGTTCCGTTCAATCAATATTGAATTTCTTAAAAAACGTAAAATAGCATATTTAATTTCTGGAACAATTATCATTGCAGGAATTGGATCATTATTCACAACAGGATTGGATCAAGGTATTGACTTTGTGGGAGGAAGAACGTACACCGTTCGTTTTGCACAAGACATGAATACTGAAGAAGTTAAAACGGCATTGAATGACGTGTTTAACAGTGCTGAGGTGAAAACAATTGGTAGTGCGAATCAATTAAAAATTTCTACGAAGTACAAGGTTGATGAAAATTCAGCTGAGGTCGATCAAGAAGTTCAAGAAAAACTATACGAAGCTCTGGTTCCATTTTTACCAGATGCAACAACTTATAAGCAGTTTATTGATGCCGATAACAATATTGGTAAAATGTATGCAGGAAAAGTAAGTCCAACCATTGCGGATGATATTAAAAAATCTTCTGTATGGGCCGTTTTAGGATCTTTAATCGTAGTATTCCTTTATATTTTAATACGATTCAAAAAATGGCAATTTTCATTAGGTGCCGTAGCAGCAGTATTCCATGATGTTCTAATTGTACTTGGAATCTTCTCTATTGCTTGGAGGTTCTTACCGTTCAGTATGGAAATTGATCAAGCTTTTATTGCAGCGATTTTGACCGTAATAGGGTATTCATTAAATGATACCGTGGTTGTGTTTGATAGAATTAGAGAATATTTAAATGAACATACAAGTTGGAAATTTGATAAAGTTGTCAATAGCGCTTTGAGTAGTACTCTAAGCCGTACTTTAAATACTTCCTTAACAACTTTAGTTGTGTTGTTAGCGATGTTTACATTTGGAGCAGATTCCTTGAGAGGATTGTTGTTTGCTCTTATTGTAGGGGTACTTGTAGGAACCTACTCTTCTGTCTTTATTGCAACGCCAGTTATGCACGATACATTGAAGCGATTAGATAAAAAAGAAGAGAAGTAAAGAGTAGTAACTCATTTTATAGATATTAAAAAAAGCCGCTCATTGAGCGGCTTTTTTTGGTTTTATTTTAAACGAATAAATCATTTGTAATGGGATCAGAATAAGATTATAACCCATCTAAAAACGTATGGATTTTAAGCCTTCTTAGGGTTATAGAAAAACATAAAATACAAACCACAAAGCACAAAAGGAATGCTTAATACTTGCCCAGTGTTTAATCCAAAAATCCAATCTTCACGACTGTCTATTTGTGCGATTTTAAATTGTTCTACTACAACTCTCACCGACATTAAAAGCACTAAAAATAAGCCAAACAGAAAGCCAGTTTGTGAACTTTTTTTCGTTTTCCAGTACAAAAAGAATAAGATTAGAAATACAAATACATAACCAAACGCTTCATATAATTGACCAGGATGTCTTGGAACATTATCCAATTGTTTGAATACGATTGCTAAAGGAAAGTCATCCCCAGCCGCTTTTCCGATCATTTCAGAATTAAAGAAATTACCAATTCTTATAAATACGGCTCCTAACGCACAGGCGATGACCACACGATCCAGAATCCAAAGGACTGATTTTTTTAATATCTTTTTGTTGTAGAGCCACATAGAAAAAATCATTCCTATTGCAGCCCCATGACTTGCCAAACCTCGAAACCCTGTAAATTCAAATCCCCCACTAAATCGGAAGGGCAGGAAAACACTAAAAAAGTCCTCTTTAAATAATTCAGGTTGATAAAAAATAACATGCCCCAAACGCGCTCCAATCATAATTCCTAAAACAGAGTACATGAACAATCCGTCTAGTTTATCATCAGACTGCCCTTCGTTTTTGTAAATCCTTTTCGTCAAATACCAACCTGTTATAAAAGCAGCCATCCACATCAGACTGTAATAGTGAATTTTAAAACTTCCAAAAAGAGGGATGCCTTCAGAGGCAGGATCCCATATAATCTGTAAAAAATACATATTCATTTATTTAGATTGTAAATATAAAAAATAGATGTGAGACTTAAGTCTTATCCGTTTTTATTAAATATTCGAAGTATTATTTTTTTGGTACAGGATCGTGCCCAGAGCCGCCCCATGGATGACAGCGTAATATACGTTTGATGCTTAGGTAGCCTCCTTTAAATAACCCGTAAGATTGTAATGCTTCTTTCGTATAATGAGAGCAAGTGGGTTGAAATCGACAACTTGAAGGGGTTAAAGGCGAAATAAAATTTTGATACAGCTTTATTATAAATAAAAATGGAGCAATTAAAAGCGTCTTCATCGATCTTAATCTAAGATAAATGAAGTGCCGTCTTTGCCATCTTTCAGTTGAATTCCAATAGCGAGTAATTCGTCTCTTATTTTATCTGAAAGTGCAAAATCTTTCTGTACTCTTGCATCGTTACGCATTCTAATGAGAAGTTCAACGGTGTCTTCAAGTTTTTGATCTTGCTTGTTAGAACTGACGTTTTTAAGACCTAGAATATCAAACACAAACTGATGCAACACTTGTTTTAACAAAGCTAAGTTGGAATTGCTAATAGTGGCTTTTCCATCTTTAATTTGGTTGATGTATTTAACAGCACTGAATAATTCTGCAATCAGAATAGGAGTGTTAAAGTCATCATTCATTGCTGTGTAGCAATTGGACTTCCATGCCGTAACATCAAATTCATTGGTGTCTGTAGTTGCTTCAAGATTATCCACTGTAGAGACGGCTTCCATGAGTTTCATAAATCCTTTTTCTGAAGCTAACAATGCATCGTTACTAAAGTCCAAGATACTTCTGTAGTGTGCTTGCATCATAAAAAATCGAACTACCGATGCAGAAAATCCTTTCGTTAATTTATTGGTATCGCCACTTAAAATTTCACCAGGTAAAATATTATTTCCTGTAGATTTTGCCATTTTTTGGCCGTTGAGGGTCAGCATATTTGCATGCATCCAATAATTAACAGGCGTATGGCTATGCCATGCTTTGGCTTGTGCAATTTCACACTCGTGGTGGGGAAATTTTAAATCCATACCACCACCATGAATATCAAAATGTTCGCCTAAATACTTTGTGCTCATTGCAGTACATTCCAAATGCCACCCTGGAAAACCATCACTCCATGGAGAAGGCCAACGCATGATATGCTTTGGCTCTGCTTTTTTCCAAAGTGCAAAATCTTGTGGGTTTTTTTTATCAGTTTGACCCTCAAGGACTCGGGTGTTATGAACAAGGTCTTCTATATTTCGACCACTTAAAACCCCGTAATGATGAGATTCGTTATATTTTAAAACATCAAAATAAATAGAGCCGTTTGCTTCATAAGCAAAGCCTTTGTCTAGAATTGATTTGATGATTTCTATTTGTTCAACGATGTGCCCCGTTGCAGTAGGTTCAATACTTGGAGGTAAAAAGTTAAACTTATTTAGGATGTTATGAAAATCTACGGTATAGCGTTGTACCACTTCCATGGGTTCAATTTGTTCGAGACGTGCTTTTTTTGCAATGCGATCTTCTCCTTGATCGGCATCATTTTCTAAATGTCCTGCATCGGTAATGTTACGAACATAGCGTACTTTATAATCGAGGTGTTTAAAATATCTAAATATCATATCAAACGACATGAATGTTCGGACATTTCCTAAATGCACATTGCTATACACTGTTGGACCGCAAACATACATTCCAATAGAACCTTCATTAATAGGGTTAAAAACCTCCTTTTTTCCCGAAAGCGAGTTGTAAATATGGAGCGTATTTGTGCTGTATCTGCCCATGGTATTGGATTAAAATTTGGTCTCTAATTTTATGTAGTCTAAAAATTCTCTTTTAGTATCTTTTTCTTTAAATTTTCCACCAAACTCACTTGTTACGGTACTGCTTTCGATATCTTTAATTCCACGAGAATTCACACATAAGTGTTTGGCATCAATGACGCAAGCAACATCTTTTGTGTTTAATATATTTTGAAGTTCTTCAACAATTTGTATGGTCAAACGTTCTTGTACCTGTGGTCTTTTTGCAAAATAATCTACAATACGATTCATTTTTGAAAGACCTACAACCGTCCCGTTTGAGATATAAGCAACATGTGCTCTTCCCACAATTGGAAGGAAATGATGTTCACAAGTAGAGTAGAGAGTAATGTTTTTTTCAACCAGCATTTCCCCGTACTTATACTTGTTTTCAAAGGTCGAAGCTTTTGGTTTTTTGGCGGGGTCTAGCCCTCCAAAAATCTCATTGACAAACATTTTTGCAACGCGATTAGGAGTCCCTTTTAAACTGTCGTCACTCAAATCTAAGCCCAATGTTTCCATAATGTGTTGAACATCGTCTTTAATAATGTCAATTTTCTCATCGGACCTTAATTTAAAGGCGTCAGTTCGCATAGGGGTTTCGGTAGAAGTACCGATGTGATTATCGCCAATAGTGTCAAATTTTTCAATATTATTTTTCATTCCCATTCCAATATTCCTAATAAAGTTTTCAATATTTTCTAAGTACAAAGATACTTAATTTCAATATTGGATACTTTGATTTTTGGCTTAATAATTCCTTTTTTCGTTAAATACTTCAAAAAAAATATTAACTTTACATTTACTGACTCTCAAATCTATGTATGTTTTTTTATATAATTGAGCATTAATTTATTTATACACAGGATGAAAACACATCATATATATATATTCTTATTTGTGCTTTTTAGCTTTCATTGTAACTCTCAAAACACAAACCGTCGTCACTTGCCTCTTCAGTTAGTTCAGTATGGCGACAATCTGAACACACCTTTTTCAGCGATTGAAATGCTACAGTTAGCGGAGGTTTACGGAGCATCTTTAGAAAAAGAAATTTTGAGCCGACCCAATAGAGTTCTTTCAATGAAGAATTTACTTCGGAATCGAATTGTAATTGAAAAAAGACCAAATCCACGAGATCAAAAAGAATGCACCTTGTTATCGGAAGTTCCTCTTTTTGATGCCTTTGTCTCAACCCTTCAAAGAGATTCTGTTTTTGATCCTCAAGAATTTAATCCGCTAAAGTATACCCTTTCTTTTTACAGCCGAGGGGAGCATATGTATCGTGTCGATGGAACAGATTATTTCATTTTCATCAAATCTCAACATTCCAAAAGAAAATAAAAGATGAAGAAATTAGCTTTACTTTTTAGCATACTCTTTTCGGTTTCATTAACGGCACAAGTGTATGTTATTGAAGATCAGGTTACTGTCAACACCTGTTCAGGAACTTTTGTAGATTCTGGAGGAGAGGCAGCAACTTATTCCGGGAATCAATCTTTTACCTATACAATTTGTCCAGAGAATGCAGGACAATTGGTACAATTAGAATTTACAGCATTTGCCACGCAAACAGGGGCAGATATTATGACGATTTATAACGCAGCAGACACACTAGACCCAGCTACTTCCTTAGGAGATTTTTCAGGGGATGCAGCGGCAGACAGTCCTCAGACTGTAATTGCAACAGTCGATAATACTTCAGGTTGCCTTACCATTGTTTTTACGTCAGATGCAGGGGGTAATTTTGACGGTTGGGCCGCTAATATTTCATGTTTTGAGCCCTGTCAAGAAATCACAGCAGTTTTAGAGAGTTCTGATCCTTCTCCAAATGCAGAAGGTGAAATTGTTATTTGTGTTGGAGGGACTGTCGATTTTGAAGGTAGCGGAGTTTTTTCTATAGATCCAACGGGGGCTACATATTCTTGGAGTTTTGGGAACGATACTAATGCAGATGGAACTAATGTCACTGCAACATATGATACTCCTGGGATTTATGTGGTTGATCTTGTTGTTATGGATGATAACCCTATTGGGTGTTCAAATTTAAACAGTATTAGTCAAGTAGTGAGAGTCGCTCCAGAAATTGAATTTACAGGAACGCAAGCGGCACAAACACAAATATGTTATGGAGAAAGTACAACCATTGAAGGAGTGGCGACCATTCCACAATTTGATGATTGTGCCCCTGAAATTTTTGATGAAACTTGGTTAGAAGATACGCAGTCTACAGGACTAGGGACTTCTTATAACTCTACAATTACGGTAGATTGTTATGGGGCTGGACAATTGCTTACTGATGTGTCACAAATCTTAGATTTTTGTGTGAACATAGAACATTCTTTTATCGGAGATTTAGACATTTATCTTATTGCACCAAATGGTGCAGAAGTATATTTTCTGCAATACGGTGATGGGGTAGACCCAGGAACCAGTTTAGGAATTCCTGATGAAGCTGATAACGGGAATCCTGGAACAGGTTGGGATTATTGTTTTTCACCAACAGCAACACAGTCAATGAATGATGTCACTGGCGTAAATACAATACCTGAAGGAACTTACGCACCTTTGGCAACATCTTCATTTGATAACCTATTAGGAACCCCTTTGAATGGAAACTGGACGTTTGTCGTTGTCGATTCTTGGGCATTTGATGATGGAACGTTGTTTTCATGGAATTTAAATTTTGATCCTGATATATTTCCGCCTTCCAATATAATTGTTAGTGAAACATGGGACGCCGATTCAACGATCATAAATACGACTGATACCACCATTACTGTACAGCCCCCTACCGAAGGACCGTTTTGTTATACTTTTAGAGCGGTTGATGACTTTGGGTGTGAATATTCTACAGAAGTATGTGTCGAGGTTTTACCCGAATTCATATATGCCGACCCCAATGATTTATTTGTGTGTAATACAGGAACAACATTAGGTGTATTTAATTTAACAGAAAATGATGCCATTATTAGTGCACCTACTCCAGATCCAGGAGATTTTGAGATTACATACCATGAATCTCAAGCAGATGCGGATGCAGATTCCAATCCCATTACACCCACCGATGCAGCTTCCTATTCGGGCACAGATGGGCAAATTATTTATGTGCGTTTTGAGTATAAAACATCTGGGTGTTTTGAAACAATTTCGTTTACATTGAATCTTCTCGATCAACCCTTGATTTCTGCAGTAACTGATATGGTAGAATGTGATGATATTACCAACGACGGTTCGCATTCGTTTGATTTTTCAGACCAAACACTCGATATTTTAGGAACGCAACTCCCCGAAAATTATACAGTAAGCTATTACACAAGTTTTGCAGATGCAGATGCAGGAACTAATAATTTGTCGAACCCATACAGCAACGTTTCTTCACCAGAACCTATTTATGTCCGTGTGGAGGCAAATGGGGGAGCAGGGTGTTATATCGTAGATCCCGATCCTGTATTCAATTTGGTAGTGAATCACAAAGCCACTGCTTCGGCACTATCTTCAATTCCAACTTGTGATGATGATTCAGATGGGATTATGACTTTTGATTTAGAACAGCAAACGACAGTGGTTTTAGGCAGTCAAATAGCTTCAGACTTTGTAGTGACCTATCACGAAACTCAATCCGATGCAGATACAAATAGCAACCCATTAACAAGTCCGTATTCAAATACCACCGCAAATCAACAAACTATTTTTGTTCGAGTTGAAGAAATTGGTTTAGAAGCATGTTATGAAACAACTCAATTTGAGCTTATTGTAAACCCATTGCCGACTACCACCACCATGTCTGTTTTACCTATATGTGACGATGATACAGATGGTTTAGGAGCTTTTATGCTCACCTCTAAAGATACAGAAGCTTTAGGAGGACAGACAGGAGTTACGGTGAGTTATCACGAAACCCAATCCGATGCCGATACAAATGCCTCTCCTTTATCGAGTCCCTACACAAACACCACTCCAAGCAGTCAAATTATTTTCATACGTTTAGAAAATAATACAACAGGCTGTTTTAGTACAATGCCTTTAGAGTTGAGAGTTAACCCAATACCAACAGCCAACTCCGTTAGTACTCAGACCATTTGTGATGACGATTATGATGGTTTAGCCACTTTTAATTTTACAGGGATCGATTCGACCGTAATTGGCACTCAAACCGGAATGGTAGTAAGCTATCACGAAACCCAATCGGATGCCGACACAAATACCTCAGCTGTTACAAGTCCTTACACCAGCATTACAGCCAATGCACAAACACTCTTCATACGCTTAGAAAATAGCACCACCGGCTGTTTTGACACCACCACATTAGAACTGTTAGTAGATCCTTTACCAGTGATTCCTTCGATAATAGATTATGAATTGTGTGATTACACAAACTCAGGAGGCCTACAGGGACAATTTGATTTAAGCACCAAAGACACAGAAATCATCGATGGTCAAAATGTAAGCGTAGCCTACTTCGAAACAGAGACAGACGCTACCAACAACACCAATGAATTAACAGGTACTTACCAAAACACATCAACCCCACAAACACTTTATGTAGCTCTCACAGATTTAACTACAGGGTGTCGTGCGACTGGAAGTTTTGAACTTATTGTAAACCCATTGCCACAATTGGTTGTTCCAACAGTCTTAGAGGTTTGTGACGATGGAACGCCTGACGGATTAACTCAAATAGACCTCACAGAAAAAGATGATGAAATTAAGGGTGGAAACGCTGATTATTCAATCACCTATTATTTAACACAGGCTGATGCAGACTCAGAAACAAACCCATTACCAATCCCATACACAAATATCAGCAATCCTCAAACCGTTTTTGCGAGAGGTCAAGATATAAATACAGGGTGCTATACTACAGTTGCTTTGGAGTTGAATGTTTCCCCAGCCCCTTTAGCGATCACGCCGCAAGATTTAACCTATTGTGATCCCGATAGCGATGGCTTCGGAGCTTTTATGTTAACCGATAGAGATTTTGAAATTTCAGGTGGTGTAAGCGGTGTTACAATCAGCTATCACGAAAACTTATCAGATGCAGAGAACGAAATTAATGCATTATCCAGCCCTTATACTAATGTCGATATTAATATACAAACGGTTTTTGCTCGTGTAGAAAACCCTGCAGTATCCACACTTTGTGCATCCATTGTAGAATTGGTGCTGGTCGTAAATCCAACCCCTCAATTATTGGACCCAACTCCTTTAGAAGTTTGTGATGATGATACGGATGAATTTGCTCAGTTTAACTTAACAATTAATGAAGGTGAGTTTTTAAATGGAATTGCAGATTCAGATGTAGATATTAGTTATTATGAAACTCAAGCGGATGCTCAGGCTGAAACCTTTGAGATTGCAACTCCAACAGACTACACAAACCTTTCCAATCCTCAAACCGTTTGGATTCGTGTAGCATACAATGCAACAGGATGTGAAAAACTTATAAGTTTAGAATTGATCGTTAACCCATTGCCAGTTTTAGTGACTCCTAGTCCTCTAAGGTTATGTGATGACAATGCCCCAGGTGATGAGCAGGAAGCCTTTACGCTAGAGGATAGAGAAACAGAGATTTTAAATGGACAAACAGGCTTGGATTTTAGCTATCATTTGACGGCCTTAGATGCGGAAACAAATAGTTCTTCTCTTACGAGTCCTTATACAAATATTAGTAATCCTCAAACCATTTTTGTACGAGTATCAAACCCAGTTACGGGATGTTTTGATTTAACTACTTTAACGCTTGAAGTATTGCCAATCCCATCCCCACAGACACCCGTTGATATGAACGAGTGTGATGACAATGCAACTGGTGATGGACAGGAAGTTTTTGACCTAACAACAAATGAAGCGTTCATTTTGAACGGTGAGTTAGGGGTTACACCAACCTATTACGAAACCCTGGCAGATGCCGAGGCGGATACCAATCCTATTCAATTCCCAGAAAACTATACAAATACAGATATTCCTGTTCAGACAATATACGTACGTGTAACCAATGATACAACAGACTGTTTTGCTATTATAAATTTTGATGTAATTGTAGATCCATTACCCGAAGCAAACCCTGTTCCAACTTTAATTGCCTGTGAGCTAAACACAGACGGGATATATGCGTTTGATTTAGAAGTTCAAAGCGATGAAATTCGAGGAACTCAAAGCGCAACGGAATATGATGTCACTTATTACGAATCATTAGCAGATGCTACCTTAGCGGTTAACTCATTGACGAGTCCCTATTTGAATACAAGTAATCCTCAAACAATTTATGTCAATGTGACCAATACCAATACAGGCTGTCAAAACACAGCAATAGAATTTAATCTGGAGGTTCTCGAAGCGGCCCAAGCAACATCTCCTACAGATCCCTATACAATTTGTGATGACAATGTAGAGACTGATAACGATCCAACAAATGACAGTGTGCTTTTCGATTTATCGACACAAGATGCCTTTGTATTAAATGGTCAAGATCCTGCAAACTACTTAGTTCGTTATTTTGCCAGTCAGAACGATGCAGATTTAGATCAATTTGAACTGCCAAACTTCTATGAAAATACCGTAAACCCACAGGTGATTTTTGCACGAGTTGATAATAATACCCAAATAATAGATAATACAGGAACATTGGTTGATAGTTCTGTATGTTATGAAACAGCTCCTTTGATATTAAAGGTTAATCCGTTGCCATACATAGATATAGATGATGAGTATGTGATGTGTGTAAACACTAATGGCACAGAGGTTTTAGGTCCTTTAGAAATTACGACAGGCTTATCTGACTCGGATTATACCTTTATTTGGAGAGACGATTCAGGAACCATTGTAGAAACAGCATCCAGTTATGTACCAACAGAAGGAGGAATATATACATTAGAAGTTTCGGATGCTCTTTTAGCCACCCAATGTGCTGCACCAATCGAAGTCTTTACAGTAATAGAAAGTGAACCTCCAACAGTGACTGCAGTGGTCACGACACAGGCGTTCGCAAACACACATATTATTGAAGCTACCGCTACGGGCATTGGGGATTATGAATACAATATCGATCAGGGACCATGGCAAGATACAGGCACATTTGTAGGAGTCAACTCAGGGGAACGCGTTGTGAATGTACGGGACTTAAATGGGTGTGGAGTAGGATTTGCAGTTGTTTACGTAATTGACTTTCCAAAATATTTCACGCCAAATGGAGATGGATACCACGATACTTGGAATATCATTGGAATTTCAAATCAATTAAATGCTAAAATCCAGATATTTGATAGGTATGGCAAGCTTTTAAAAGAAATTCGCCCGTCTGGAGATGGTTGGGATGGTACCTATAACGGAGCTAGGTTACCCTCAAGTGATTATTGGTTTGTATTGAGCTATAATGAACCCGTCACAGGCGCCCCAACTCTGTTAAATGCACATTTCTCTCTCAAAAGATAAATTATTCTTGTCTGTAAATTTACAGTTCTACAAACTCATACTTAATGTCAGTGAAACATTAGAATTTGATCTGTTTATTCTAGAGGTGTTTAAGTTACCTGCATTAAAAAAGCGGTGGTCCATTGAACGTTTAGAATTCTCATAAGCCAAATCCAATCGAGCACCAACAAAATCATATCCTAGTCCCAAAGAAAACCCTTTAAGATCTCCATATGTTGCGGTATTTTTATAAGGACTTTGTTCTAGTTTATAGCCTCCACGGTAACTAAACTTTTTATGTCTTAATTCGCCACCAATACGGATGGTATTCGCCACTTTTAAGGAGTTGCTGATGGTAGCGTTTTGTTGTCTGAAATAATCACTACTTGAATTGGATCTAAATTTAGTAGCACTGAAATCTTTTCTAGAATAATCAATACTAATCAGTCCACTAGTACCAATAATAAAGGCAGCACTTCCTGTAATTTTTGCTGGAGTTCGTAGGTTATACTCTGGAAATACATTAATAACAGCGGGGTCAACTTCAGCCTCAAGGTTTGTGGCATCTTCAAGTGTATAGAGGTACTGGGTTGTTTCTTCTCTTAATCGTAACCAAGTAGGACTGTCGTATGTGAGTCCCAGTCTTATGAAATCATTTACTTTTACAATACTTCCAAGTTGTAAGGAAAACCCTTCACCCGTAGTTAGAAGCGTGTTGTTAAAATTAACTTGATTTATTGTAGAACCTGTATTGGTGTTGTCTTCATAGAAGTAAGTACTTCTTTCATAATTTATTAAATGAGAATTTAAATTGATTCCAAAATAGACGTTTTTATCATATTGAAACCCAAGGTTTGCCGAAAACTTGCCATTATACCCTGTAGCAGCATAACTGTATTCTTGATAGAAATCTCCTGCTGCAATGTTGGATGTGTAGGTGGTGTTATCGTTACTTGTGTTATCTTCAGGTTCCAAAATAAAACTTTCATAACCTAAAAAAGCTTGTTGGTAATTTGAGCCAAAAGCAGATCCAATTCCGCTGTAGGCTTGAGAAATGTTTTCTCCTTCTAAAGCCGTGATTTCGTCCAGTCGGAGTCCGTCAGCATACTCCAAAAAATAACTTCCTATTGAGTTTTGTGTGGAGCCAGCCGCAAAAAATTGGTTGTCATAATTTTGAAGTTGCTCGTAAAAAACGCTGAACACAAATTTATTCCATGAAGATTCAAGGTCTGTATTATTAAAAACAAGCGCCGCTCCAATTTGATTCATGTCAAATGAATTGTCTTTTAATCGTTGTGTATTTGAACCATAAAACACATCGTTTGAAACACTTTGAGTTGCTACTGTCATGGCACCATGACTTAAATTAAAAATGGCAGCCCCTGCGGGATTAATACTCACTGCAGACATGTCGCCTCCCAGTGCACCAAAAGCTCCACTCATGGATTTAAATCGTGCGGTTCCTTGTGTTTCGCCATTAGAATATCTTAAAGCATCCGTTAGGTCTTGGCCATAGGAACTTAGTATGGAGATCAGCCCCACTAGAGTTAAAATTAAATTTTTCATCTGATTTTGTATTTATACCTAATTATTTCTTCTTCTTGAAGAGCTACTGCTACTGCTGCTTCTGCTTCTTGTTGGTGAACTTGATCGGGTTCTTGTTCTCGAAGGCGAGCTCGAACGGGTCGTAGATCGCGTTGGTCTTGTGGTTGTATTAGGGCGTGTCGTACGATTAGACGACCGTGTTGTTGTTGGTCGTGTGATTGAATTGTTTCTAGTAGGTCTCGTGGTTGAGCTTGAATTGGTTGGACGCGTCGTCGCTTGACTTCTTGTTGTTGATCTTGTGTTTGACCGCGTGTTAGTTCGACTGCGTGTTGTGGCACTTAAAACACTTCGACTGCTTAGACTTCTTGAATTTCTATACCTTGATCTTCCTCCGTTAATGTAAGAATAGGAACGTCCTCTGTAGTACCTATTGTACCCATAATTAAAGTAGCCAAAATTGTTGTAGCAACCGTAGTAACAGTAAGGATTGTACCACGGATCGTTCCATGGACTGTACCATAAATTATAATAGTTAGGTTGCCAAATTCCAAAACCCCAATTGTTCCAACCAAAATTCCACCCCCAATTGTTGCGATAATTATAGCCCCATCCATTGCCGTAAAACGGTCTGTCGTTATAAACGTTTATAACTAGTTCGCTGCTATTATTTTCTCCCCAACCTGCATAGTCGTTTGTGTTTTCTGAGTCATCCGCATACGTTCCTTCATAGGAATCAACATCTGTAAAAACGCTGTTATCCTCTTCAATTTGAAGGGATTTTTCTTTAAAATAATTTTTATAATATTCTGATGAATTGGATGTATTGTCAACAGTTTCATTAACTTGTTCTGTGGGTGTAGATTCGGAATAAATTCCATCATCATAGATTCCAGAGTATTGGAAAGATCCACAAGAATTAAAACTTAAAAGAACTCCAACTACAAAAGCGAGTGTCATTTGTTTCTTTTTGTAAGTAATAAATTTCATAAGTGTTTAAATTAAATTGTTGAACGTCTCAAAAATACTTAGTTTTGTCAAACTAATTATTATAAGGTACCAACATCAATAGTTGTGCCAAATTACGAAAATATGAGTAAAAACCTTACACCAAGATCCCAAGATTATTCAAAATGGTACAATGAACTTGTCGTTAAAGCCGATTTGGCAGAAAACTCTGCGGTCAGAGGTTGTATGGTTATTAAGCCCTATGGCTATGCTATATGGGAGAAAATGCAAGCAGAATTAGACCGTATGTTTAAGGAAACGGGGCATCAAAATGCGTATTTTCCATTGTTTGTTCCGAAAAGTCTTTTTGAAGCTGAAGAAAAAAATGCTGAAGGTTTTGCAAAAGAATGTGCGGTAGTGACACATTACCGTTTGCAAAATGACCCAGATAATTTGGGGAAACTTCGTGTGGATCCAAAAGCAAAACTCGAAGAAGAGTTAGTGGTCCGACCAACGAGTGAAGCGATTATTTGGAATACGTTTAAAGGTTGGGTACAATCGTACCGAGATTTACCGCTTTTAATTAACCAGTGGGCGAATGTGGTACGATGGGAAATGCGAACACGTTTGTTTTTAAGAACGGCTGAATTTTTATGGCAAGAAGGACATACCGCTCACGCAACCAAAGAAGAAGCTGTTGAAGAAGCCAAATTAATGAATAGTGTCTATGCTAATTTTGCTGAAAACTTTATGGCAATTCCTGTGATTCAGGGAGTCAAAACTGAGAGTGAACGTTTTGCGGGTGCCGAAGAAACTTATTGTATTGAAGCTTTAATGCAAGACGGCAAAGCATTGCAAGCAGGAACCTCTCACTTTTTAGGTCAGAATTTCGCAAAAGCATTTGATGTTAAATTTGCAAACAGCGAAGGTAAACAAGATTATGTATGGGCGACCTCATGGGGAGTTTCTACACGATTGATGGGGGCTTTAATTATGACGCATAGCGACGATAAAGGATTGGTGTTGCCTCCAAACTTAGCCCCTTACCAAGTGGTCATTGTGCCTATTTATAAAAGTGAAGAACAATTGGCAGAAATAACAACAAAAGCCGAGGCAATTATGAGTGCTTTGAAAGCGGAAAATATTTCTGTAAAATACGATCATAGAACGACTCAACGTCCAGGTGCTAAATTTGCACAACACGAATTACAAGGCGTGCCTTTAAGACTGGCAATTGGACCAAAAGATTTGGAGAGTGGTACAGTGGAATTGGCTCGAAGAGATACATTAACCAAGCAAGTTGTGGACTTAGAAAACCTAACAGCTACAGTAAAGACTTTGATTAATGAGATTCAAACAGCTCTATTTCAAAAAGCACTTGATTTTAGAGCTGATCACATTACACAAGTAGATACATTTGATGTATTTAAAACTGTTTTAGAAGAAAAAACAGGGTTTATATCGGCGCATTGGGACGGAACTACAGAGACAGAAGATAAAATAAAAGAACTCACAAAAGCAACAATTCGTTGTATCCCAATAGATTCAAAATTAGAGGATGGCGTTTGTGTGTTTTCGGGTAAACCTTCTAAGCAACGCGTTTTATTTGCAAAAGCCTATTAATTTTAACTTTTTTTAAAAAAAGCTAGTAAGAAGTTGTAACATTTAAAAATAGTTGTATTTTTGCAACCGCATTAGAAATAATGCATGCTATTTGAAATAAAAACAGATTCGTTTAGATTTTGTTTTTGAGTGTAATAAATGGCCCGTTCGTCTATCGGCTAGGACGCCAGGTTTTCATCCTGGTAAGAGGGGTTCGATTCCCCTACGGGCTACAATTATTTAATAATAATAAAATTAAGAATTATGGCAAATCATAAGTCAGCTTTAAAAAGAATTAGAAGTAACGAGTCAAAACGTGTGTTGAACAAGTATCAGCATAAAACGACCCGTAATGCAATTAAAAATTTACGTGAATTAACGGATAAGAAAGAGGCACAAAAATCATTTTCAAAAGTTTCTTCAATGATTGATAAGTTAGCCAAAAACAACATCATTCACGACAATAAAGCAGCAAACCTTAAGTCTGGTTTGTCTAAATTTGTTGCAGCACTATAAACGAATATACTGTGTTGTCCTTAGGAGGGTGACTATGGTATCCGATAAAATTAAGAATCCTGTGAAGTTAATTTCACAGGATTTTTTTGTACTGGTTGTTGTTAAATAATAAAAAAGCCTCTCGAAATCGAAAGGCTTTTTTTATGACTTAAAATGAGTAATGAATTAATTACCCATTCATCGAGATTAAAAACTCCTCGTTGTTGCGTGTTTGTTTGAAACGTTCGTTGATAAACTCCATCGCTTCCACAGGGTTCATATCTGCAAGGTACTTTCGCATTACCCACATGCGTTGGATAGTTTTTTCATCTAACAACAAATCATCTCTTCGTGTACTTGATGAGGTAAGATCGATGGCAGGGAAAATACGACGGTTGGATATTTTACGATCCAATTGAAGTTCCATATTTCCAGTTCCTTTAAATTCTTCAAAAATCACTTCATCCATTTTAGACCCTGTTTCGGTCAATGCTGTCGCAATAATTGTGAGCGATCCTCCATTTTCTATATTTCGAGCCGCTCCGAAAAAACGTTTTGGTTTGTGAAGTGCATTCGCATCTACACCACCACTTAAAATTTTACCTGAGGCGGGTTGAACTGTGTTGTATGCACGTGCCAAACGCGTGATCGAATCTAAAAGTATTACGACATCATAGCCACATTCTACCAACCGTTTTGCTTTTTCTAAGACAATGTTTGCAATTTTGACGTGTTCATGTGCTTCTTTATCAAAAGTAGAGGCAATCACTTCGCCACGTACATTACGTTGCATATCTGTAACTTCTTCAGGACGTTCGTCAATCAGTAAAATCATTTGATATACTTCAGGATGATTGGCTGCAATTCCATTAGCAACATCCTTAAGGAGCATTGTTTTACCCGTTTTTGGTTGCGAAACAATCATACCACGTTGGCCTTTTCCTATTGGAGAAAACAAATCCATAATTCGAGTAGAAATTGTACTTTGTTTTTCGGCGATATTAAATTTTTCTTTTGGAAAAAGAGGTGTTAAGTGTTCAAAAGCGACACGATCCCGTACTGATTGTGGATCGAGGCCGTTAATTTTACTAACTCTAATAAGAGGAAAGTACTTTTCTCCTTCTTTTGGGGGACGTACATGTCCTAATACGGTATCTCCATTTTTTAATCCAAATAAACGGATTTGAGATTGAGATACATAGATATCATCAGGAGATGCTAAATAGTTATAATCGGAAGACCTTAAGAAACCATAGCCATCTTGCATGACATCTAAAACGCCTTCACTTTCAATGATGGCATCAAATTCAAAATCAGGTTCTTTATAGCGGTTACGAGTGTCTTTGTTTCCGTTATTGCCGTGTTTTTGATTTGGGTTTTTTTGGTTCGGGTTTTGTTTTTGATTAGGGTTTTGATTTGGATTCTGTTTTTGGTTTGGGTTTTGATTTGGGTTTTTTTGTTTTTGAGGCCTTGGATTAATTTTAGGCGCTCCATTAGATTCTACTTTGGTCTCAGGCTTTGTCTCTGATTTTTCCGTTGGTTTGGTTTCAGCTGTTGCCTTGAGTGATTTGTTTTCAGTAGGAGTTTCCTTTTTTTGTGCTGCATTTACAGCTGGTCTCGCTTCTGGTTTTGAGATGCGTTCTCTCCTTGGTCTTGGAGTTTTTACATCCGATGCAGCAGGTGTAACGATTGTAGGATTGGTAGCTTGTAAATCGAGTATTTGATATACGAGGTCAATTTTTTTTAAACTCTTGAATTTAGGAACCTTTAGTTCTTTTGCAATTTCTTGTAGTTCAGGGAGTTTCTTTTCTTTTAGTTGTGAAATTTCAAACATTATCTATGTGAGTTAATTTTAAATCTTTAATTAATTAAAGAGCTTAATTATTTGTAATGATTTTATGAAGAAGTGATTTTTATTGTAAATTGAGTAAAGCGAATTGAGTTTGGTTTCGCCTTTATATATGCAATTATACAACTTTATTTTTAAACTTTTTATAGATGTAATAAAAAAGAAACTATTATTTTTGTATAATATTAAATTAAAAATGCTTCAAAGAATTCAAACCATATACTTATTACTTGCCGCCATTTGTTCTGGAGGACTGTCTCAAGTGCTGTCTTTGAGAAACACAGAAGCAAGTATTGAATTTGCATTTGATTCATTAGAATATGCGATTCTATTTTCAGCATCAGCCCTGCTGTCGTTGATCTCTATTTTTTTATTCAAAACAAGACAGACCCAATTTGTGTTGGGACGTTTAAATATTATATTAAACTTAATTTTACTAGGATTATTTATATATCGATTGCTAACTGTATCTGGAGAAACTGCGAATTCTGAGAAAGGTATTGGGTTGCTACTTCCTATTGTTTCTATCGTGTTATTGGCATTTGCCAATAAGGCCATCAAAAAGGATGAGGCGCTTGTAAAATCAGTGGATCGGTTGAGATAAATAACTTTAGTAGTAAGAGTGCGAAAAAAACCTTGAGATTTCTCAGGGTTTTTTTATGCCTTATCTTTTAAATTCGATGACTTCAAGATTTTGAATCTTTTCACCTGATATTTCAAATCGGAGGAGTGTTCTGACTTTATGAATTCCATACGTTCCTGCAGCTCCAGGATTCATGTGTAAAAGGTTTAGTTTTTTATCGTTCATCACCCTTAAAATATGCGAATGACCACAAATAAATAGGTTTGGAGTGTGTACCTTAATCATTTCTCTAACAGCAGGAGCATACCGTCCAGGATATCCACCAATGTGTGTGATCCATACTTTTACGTCTTCACATCTAAATTTTAAATGTTCTGGAAATTCTAAACGTGCTTCTGCACTGTCAATATTACCAAAAACAGCTCGTAATGGCTTCAGTTTTTTTATAGCATCCGTAACTTTTAGGTCGCCAATATCCCCCGCATGCCAAACTTCATCGACCTGTTTCACATATTTAAGAATGTCTTCTCCCATATAACTATGAGTATCTGAGAGTAATAAAATTTTTGTCATTAGAAAATGTTAATGTGAAAGCGTTTAATGATAAAGTCTATTTATCTTTGTCTATATAACTACAAAAGTATCAAATTAGCTTGAGATATTTTATTGATTTATCTTATAATGGTCGTGCTTATCACGGCTGGCAAATTCAACCCGATGTTACGACGGTACAAGCGGAGCTCAATCATGCGCTGAGTACTGTGTTGAGAACTCCTTTGGAATGTATGGGAGCAGGACGAACAGATACAGGGGTACATGCAGAACAAATGATGGCTCATTTTGATCTGGATACAGCGATGGACTCCAAGGATCTTGTTTATAAACTTAATGTACTCCTTCCAAAAGATATACATATAAACAGTATTAAAGAAGTACATCCAGAAATTCACGCCCGTTTTGAAGCTATAAGTAGAACGTATGTCTATAAAATATCAAGAACAAAAAATGCCTTTAAATATCAAAACGAACATACATACACACTTCCATTAGATGTAGATTTGATGAATCAAGCCACTAAAATTTTGTTTGAATACACAGATTTTCAATGTTTTTCAAAAGTAAAAACAGATGTTAAAACGTATGATTGTAGGATAATGGAAGCCCATTGGGAGGTTGATAAAAACAGTCTTAACTTTACAATTAAAGCGGACCGTTTTCTTAGAAATATGGTGCGTGCAATTGTTGGCACAATGATTGAAGTGGGAGCTAAAAAAAGAACTCTTGAAGAATTTCGTGAAATTATTTCTTCAAAAAACAGGTCTAATGCAGGTACATCGGCACCAGCTCACGGACTGTATTTAACTCATATAGAATATCCAAAATCAATTTATGTCCATAAAGAAGACTAAAAGTAAAGTTTTTGATGCGCAGTTATTCAAAAGATTGTTGCACTATATCAAGCCCTACACAGGGTTTTTTATTCTTGCATTGACAACGGTCATTGGTTTGGCTGTTTTTGGAGCACTTCGCCCTAAAGTATTACAATTGGCTATTGATCAAAATATTGAGCAGAAATTTGAACCTGGTTTTTTAAGCTATGTAGTTCTTATGCTAGGACTGCTGGTTCTTGAGGTTACTTGTAATTTGTTGTTTATTTATTATGCAAGTTGGCTTGGTCAGTCGGTAGTAAGAGACATTCGAATTAAACTTTTTAATCATATCCTAGGGTTTAAAATGAAATATTTTGACAACTCGTCTGTAGGGGTTTTAATCACCCGAACAGTGACAGATATGGAGCGAATTGCTGACATTTTTGGAGAAGGTCTGTTTATGATTTTTAGCGATATTTTGAAAATGACTGTGGTCGGTGCCGTGATGTTTTATATGAACTGGCGACTGAGTCTTATAGTATTTTTTACACTTCCAATTGTTTTGATAGCTACCAAAGTTTTTCAGAAGTACATGAAAAAAGCATTTGAAGATGTTCGCACCGAAGTCTCAAACCTCAATTCTTTTGTTCAAGAACGGATTACTGGCATGAAAATCGTTCAAATATTTGCTAGAGAAGAAATTGAATCTAATAATTTTAGAGTCATTAACGAACGTCATAAAAAAGGATGGATCAAAACAGTTTGGTATAATTCTGTATTTTTTCCAATTGCAGATCTTTTATCGTCCGTAACTTTAGGAACAGTGATTTGGATTGGAGGCCTTAACACGGTTTTAGATCAAACGGCTTCGATTGGAGATTTAACAGCATTTATTATGATGGTGCCAATGATTTTTAGACCTCTGAATCAAATTGCGAATAAATTCAATACACTCCAAATGGGAATGGTGGCTGCCGATCGTGTCTTTAAGGTATTGGACACCACATCTCATATTCAGGATCATGGAAATGATATTCTTGAAAATGTAAAGGGCGACTTAGAATTTAAAGATGTTAAATTTGCTTATGTCGAAAATGAACCTGTGCTCAAAGGGGTATCTTTTAAGGTTGTTGCTGGAGAAACAATTGCGATTGTAGGAGCAACGGGTGCGGGGAAATCAACCATTATTAATTTATTGAACCGTTTATATGATATTAACTCTGGAACAATTACAATTGATTCTAAAAATATTAAATCCATTTCAGTTAAAAATTTAAGACAAAATATAGCTGTCGTACTCCAAGATGTATTTTTGTTTGCAGATACCATTTTAAATAATATTACCTTAAAAAATCCAGATATTAGTGAAGCGCAAGTAGAAGCTGCTGCGAAAGAAATTGGCATCCATGATTTTATTATGAGTTTGCCCAAAGGCTACCATTATAATGTCAAAGAAAGAGGTGTAATGTTGTCTTCTGGTCAGCGCCAATTAATATCGTTTTTGAGAGCGTATGTCACTAATCCAAAAATTTTAATATTGGATGAAGCTACTGCTTCAATAGATTCTAATTCAGAACAACTCATCCAAAATGCGACTCAGAAAATCACACACGGGCGTACATCTATTGTTATTGCACACCGCTTGGCAACGGTCAAAAAAGCCGACACGATAATTGTATTGGATGCTGGTAAAATTGTTGAAATGGGCACTCATAAAGAGTTATTAAAAAACAAAGTGGGCCACTACAGAAATTTATACGATGCTCAGTTTTTAAGCAAAGACAGTTAATATTAAGATAAATCTGACTTGATTTTCTCGATCAAATCTTGTGTGTCTGTATAAATTACAAACTCTCCGTTATTTACATAAGAAATCTGTCCACTCTCTTCACTAACCACAAGCGCTAGTGCGTCTGTTTTTTCTGTAATTCCAATTGCAGCACGGTGACGTAGTCCAAAACGCGCCGGAATATTTTTTTCGTTATTAACAGGTAGGATCACCCGTGTGGCCTTAATTACATTATTTGAAATTATAATAGCACCATCGTGAAGTGGACTGTTTTTGAAAAAAATACTTTCCAATATAGGTTGTGTGACTGTAATTTTCATGTCATCTCCAGTTTCTACTAAAAAATCTAAATTATTATTGCGTTCAATCACAATAAGCGCCCCAGTTTTGCTACTGCCCATTTTGGTGCAGGCCTTTACAATCGCTTCTGTATCAGACTCATTTTCATCATACGTTTTTACAAAATTAAACCGTTTCATAAAGGAACCACTTTTACTCAAATTTGTGGAGCCAATCATTAATAGAAATTTACGAATTTCAGGTTGAAATACGACAATTAAGGCAATAATTCCAACACTCATAAAGCCGCCTAAAATATTACTTAGCATGCGCATTTCTAATACATCTACCAATAAATAAAACAAGTAAAAAATAACAATCCCAAAAAAGATGTTGATAGCGACCGTTCCTTTGATTAATTTATAGACATAATACAGCAAAAATGCGACTAACGTAATGTCGATGATGTCTAATACATTGAAGTTTAATAAGTCTTTAAAAATGTCCACTTGGTCTAAAAATTTTAATAAATATAATAAATATAAAATGAACGCTACTTTCGAAGTGCCTCATGAAGCTGAATACATTCCATCGCCTCTTTCACGTCGTGTACTCTCAACAGTTTTGCGCCTTTTTGAAGTGCCACCATATGAAGGGCTGTACTCCCGTTAAGAGCTTGGTTTGCATTGGTGTTTAGTGTTTTATAAACCATCGATTTTCTGGAAATCCCTGCTAAAATCGGAAGGTTCAGATTT
>Ga0209196_1000284_pt1 | contig 41239 bp, 29 predicted proteins | sample COGITO_mtgs_1105_5_FD_184801 | JGI IMG/M metagenome (GOLD analysis project Ga0209196, IMG submission 184801) | Pelagic marine microbial communities from North Sea - COGITO_mtgs_110509 (SPAdes) (version 2) | ecosystem: Environmental > Aquatic > Marine > Epipelagic ... | reverse complement strand
ACAATGTAAGTATTTATAAGACAGGTAACGATAACTTACGTATTGTAGGAGTACAAAACGGAACAGCAAGCATTCAGATATACAATATTCTTGGAAAACAAATGATGAGAACTTCATTTGAAGGAATAGGTGTAAATGATATTTCATTACCTACACTTCCCATTGGAGTTTACATTATAAAACTAGCCACAAAAATAGGAACAATAAACAAAAAAATAATTATTAAATAATTACCAACCTCACAATAATGAAAAATCAAAAAACAACAAGCAAAGATCAGATTTCACGAAAAGACGCTCTGAAAAAGATTGGTAATTATGGTAAATATGCAGCCTTAACAGCTGTTAGCACCTATATGCTTCTAAATCCTAAGAAAGCACAAGCGTTTAGTGGTCCTGGCGCTGATCCAGGTGATGACTTTGGATATGAATTAGACAATGATTTAGATGAATTAGATGATGAATATAATGATTAATAAAAAATTTTTAAAGTAATCTGAGTTACAAATTTTAAACAAAAGGGAGGCTGTTGTTTTCAGCTTTAATTAGGTTATGTCTTTACTTTTCTCATTAATACTGAGTCAGAATAGTTTTAGTCAACAAAATAAAGTCTTAATTTCAGCAGAGAAGGTTGTTTATAAAAATGTAGAACATGCTTTCTTTGCAAAATCGCATGTAAAATACTTTATAGAAACCACTTTTGAAACAGATTTATTTCTTAAATCCTTATCTTATTTAAAAGGAAACCCTACTATTAAAAAGCAGTACAAATTAGGATTTAAAAAATTACACTAAAAATATATTATAGTTTTAAAAGAATTTTTCAGTTCTATTGCTTCAAAAGTTATAGATTTTTACTCATACTTGATATTTAGAATAGACCTTTATCATTAATTTTGAGTAATAAATATAACATCCCCTTTAGATTCTAACAATTAGTAAATAAGAATTTTAAAACAACACAATTATGAAAAAAAATTACACTGTAGGTTTACTAACCTTTTTATTAAGTATAACACTTTATGCCCAAGATGTTGTGTTTGATTTTGAAACAGATCAAAATTTATTAGGTTGGGTTGAAGGCGGAGGAAATATAGGCTCGGCTACAATCGTCTCTGAAGGTCTTGCCATAGATTGGGATGGTACTGGACTTACCAATAGAAAACCAAGAATTAAACATCTTAATGCAAATATAGATGCCAGTATTCAAAAATATGTAGAAGTTAAATTAATTAATAATTCTAATGAGTTAACAAGGGTAAGAATACTTCATTTTAGAGGTGGTGACGGAACTGACCCAACTAATACAGGTGGAGCTCATACACGTTATACAGCTATTGATATCCTTCCTAACACAGGTTCTGAAAGTTATACCCTTGATTTGACAAATGCTCAATGGACAAATTACAATGCCGCTACAAATGATGATGCAGATATGGATATGGACCATATTTGGATTCAGTTTGTAACCGCAAATCCAGCTAATGGACCTTTAACATTAAATAGTGCCACAGATGGTAATGTTATTATTCAAAAAGTTAGTTTTCTTACAGACTTGCCATCTACTGAAAGAACCACCTACACATTTGATGACACATCAGATTCAGAGGGTTTTGTCGGTGCTAATGGTATTTCCTTGACTCAACCTACAAGTGGTGAAATTGAATTAGATATAAATGATCAAAGCCCATATCCAAAATTTGAACAACAAGCAGGTTATTATAATGTTAATGCAGATACTTATAAATATTGTCGGATAACTCTCAGAAATAATTCTTCAAAAGATCGTCTTAATTTTGTTTCTCCAGAAGGAGGCAATCAATTTACAGGAGTAAATATCTTAGCTAATGATTCTAGTTCTCAGGTTTATGACATTAATTTAAACGAAGGAACAAATACAGAGGGTAACCCTGTCTTTACAAACTGGACTGGGGTTCAACCAACTTGGGCACTTCAAATTGTTGAATCAAATCCTGCCGGTGGTGCTCCTATTCCTTCTACTGGTACAATTGTTATTGAAGAAATAATATTTTCATCAGAATCGTTGAGTACTGCTAGTGTAAATCTAATAAGTGTTAAATTGTATCCAAATCCATCAAATGGATTAATTACAATAGATTCACCTCTAAGAATACAAGGTATTAAAGCAATAAACCAATTAGGGCAAGTAATGATTAATCAAGAGGCGAACTCCAATTCATTGGACACTTCTAGTTTAAAAGCAGGAATCTATATTCTTGAAATCAACCAAGAAAATGGTGTTATTTCTACAAAACGTTTCATAAAAAAATAATAATACAAGAAGATGAAAAAAATTATACTAATTTTATTTTTAGGGTCAAGCTTTGTGAGCTTTGCTCAGAAAATACCGGCACAGATAGCAAAAAAAGCAACAGCAGTATCAGAATATATTACCGCTGAAATGAATCTTAATGCAGATCAAAAGAAAGATATTTACACTATTTTATCAGAAAAATATGTTTCAAATAGAAAAAACATAAGAGGTAAGGATCTTTCAAGCGAAGAAAAGCAGAAAATTTATAAGGCATCTTTTAATGAAACTAAAAAAAATCTTTCAGAGAAATTTTCTATGAAAGAAGTTAATATGATTAACAAACTACATAGAGAGTGGCAAAAAAACAATAAAAAATAATTTTCTATTCTTTAATTAGATGAAATAATATTTATAAGGTTAAACCTATTAAGGTTTAACCTTTTTTAAATTTTAAAAATCATGAGGTTTTTCAACATACTAATACTATTAATTTCTATTTCAATAACTAATGTAAAGGGTCAAACTGACCCTTATACTATGGTTGAAAGAATGGGGAGAGGTATCAATCTTGGCAATACCTTTAGTGCTCCAGAAGAGGGTAATTGGGCACCAGTAGTTTATGAACAATATTTTATAGATGTTAAAAATGCTGGATTTACCAATGTGAGAATTCCAATGGACTTCTATGGTAACCGAACGGAAGGGAGTACTTCGAATTATTCATCAGAAGAAGGTACATCATCTCAATATATGGGGGATACATCCGATTATGTTGTAAATGAGCTATATTTAAATAGAATTGAAGAGGTTGTTAACTGGTCTTTGAATCAAGATTTAGTTACGATTATAGATTTTCATGGAACTCAGTTAAAATCTGAGTTTATATATACTTTCTCAAATTCAAACTCCCAAACAGATCCAACCTCAGCAAAAAGAGCTGCCGATTTAGATAAATTCAAATCTATTTGGACACAAATAAGTAATCGTTTTAAAGGTTATTCTGAAAATTTATTGTTTGAAATCATTAACGAGCCTTATTTTCATATGAGCAAGTTAGAAATGGATACACTTAATACTGATATCTTAGCAATTATAAGGGCCTCTGGAGGAAGTAATGCTACTAGAAATGTAATTATTACTGGAGGTGGGCAAAATTCTCAAAATGCTCCTCAACAGATTAGTGATGCGGTCATTGAAAGTGATAACTACTTAATTGCTTCTTTTCATTATTACCAACCATTTAGCTTTACAAGCTCATCAACTGTAAACAATAATGATTTTAATTGGGGTACCAATGCAGATAAAAATTCAGTTGATGCTCATTTTGATGCTGTTAAAAATTGGTCAAACTCTAAAAATATCCCTGTAACTTTAGGTGAATTTGGAGCAGATAATGAAAACGGATTGAATTATAAGACTGGTATTTATGGATTAAACGGAGGCCCAATAAATACTAGCAGAGTAGAATACCATAGATATATAGCTGAACAGGCAATTAACAGAGGATTTTCATTTTCAGCTTGGGATGCAGGAAATAAATCGAATAAAGCGATTCATTTAAGAACAGATAATCTGGATACAACGAATTCAATTTCTGGGATATGGGTTGAAGATATAAAGAATGCTTTACTATTTTCAACAATATGGTCTGGAAATACAGATAATGATTGGGATACAGCATCCAATTGGAGTGATGGGATACCTGTGTCTACATCAGATATTTTAATTCCAAATAGTTTAACATATTACCCTACAGCTTCTTCAGCAGTTACTGTTAATTCAGTAAAAATGGCTTCAGGTAGTTCTCTTAAAGCACAATCAACATTTTCAGGAAGCATCAGTTACAACAGAAATTTATTAACTAACAACTGGTATTTGGTTTCCTCTCCTGTTGCAGGTGAAACCTATGATGATTACTATGTGGCTGCCAATGGAATTGCTTTAGGAACTGGAAATAATAGAGGGATAGCTCTCTATACTGCCAACGATGATTCTTGGGATTATATGCAGGCAGGGGAAACTACTAGTTTTTCTAATGGAACAGGGTATTCTGTTAAAAGAACGTCTACAGGAGATGTTTCTTTTACAGGATCAATGAATACTAATGATGCTGGAGTTGATGTTGTTCTCTCTTCAGCTGGAAATCGTTTTAATCTTTTAGGAAATCCTTATACGTCTCACATAGCTAGTGCAACTTTTTTGAATCAAGCTGCTATTTCTGAAACCCAAACGCTGTGGGTCTGGAATCAAGCTTCAGGTGCTAGTGGCGCTTATGAAGTAAAAACAATAGCAGATGCTATGGTAATCGCTCCTGCTCAAGGATTTTTTGTGAAAGCAAATGCCGCTGGTGGGATCTTTAATTTTGCTGAATCTAACCAAGCTAGCAGTGGAGGCACCTTTCAAAGAACTGAAATTAGACCAGAAATTTATTTAACAATCTCTGATCAAACAGAAGTAAGAGAAGCAAAAATCTATTATATAGAAAATATGACTACTGGTTTTGATGTAGGTTATGAAGGAGAATTATTTAATGGGGTTTCTAATCCACTAGCTATCTACACTCATTTAGTAGCTGATAGTGAAGGAAAGAATTATCAGGTACAATCCTTGCCAATTAACAACTATGAAAACATGATTATTCCTGTTGGAATTAATGCTGTATCAGGAACAGTTGTAACGATAGATGCATCAACAAATAACTTTCCTGAAGGAATAAATATCTATCTTGAAGACAAACAAGACAACAGTTTTACCTTGTTAGATGATGATTCCAACTTTAGCACTTCGCTAGAGGACGATCTTTCTGGAATTGGAAGTTTTTATTTACATACCACCACAGGAACTTTAAGTACTGATGCTCTTGAGATACATAACAATATAAGTATTTATAAGACAAGTAACGATAACTTGCGTGTAACAGGAGTACAAAACGGATCAGCAAGTATTCAGATATACAATATTCTTGGAAAACAAATGATGAGAACTTCATTTGAAGGAATGGGTGTAAATGATATTTCATTACCTACACTTCCCAATGGAGTTTACATTATAAAACTAGGCACACAAACAGGAACAACAAACAAGAAAATAATTTTCTAATCTTTTATTAGATAACAATAATTTAAAAATAAAATGAAGTTTCTTACCATACTAATTATATTATTATCTATTTCAACAACTAATGTAAAGTGTCAAACTGACCCTTATACTATGGTTGAAAGAATGGGGAGAGGTATCAACCTTGGAAATACCTTTAGTGCTCCAGTAGAGGGTAATTGGGCTCCAGTAGTTTATGAACAATATTTTATAGATGTTAAAAATGCTGGATTTACCAATGTGAGAATTCCAATGGATTTCTATGGAGATAGAACTAGTGGAACTACAACTCAATATTCTATTGATGCAAACACTTCTGATGATTATAATGGAACAATTGATGATTATGTTGTAGATCAAAATTATTTAAATAGAATTGAAGAAATTGTTAATTGGTCACTTAACCAAGGACTTATTACGATTATTGATTTTCATGGGGCACAATTAAAATCTGATTTTTTATATACTTTTTCAGATTCAAATACACAATATACTCCTCCATCCTCAGCAAAAAGGGCCGCTGACCTTCATAAATTCAAATCTATTTGGACACAAATAAGTAATCGTTTTAAAGATTATTCTGAAAATTTATTGTTTGAAATAGTTAATGAACCCTATTTTGAAATAAATGCTTTAGAAATGGACGCACTAAATACAATGATTATTTCAACCATTAGAACTTCCGATGTAAATAATACCACTAGAAATATAATCATTACTGGTGGTGGGCAAAATTCTCAAAATGCTCCTCAACAGATTAGTGATGCGGTCATTGAAAGTGATAACTATTTAATTGCTTCTTTTCATTATTACCAACCATTTAGCTTTACAAGCTCATCAACTGTAAACAATAATGATTTTAATTGGGGCACCAATGCAGATAAAAATTCAGTTGATGCTCATTTTGATGCTGTTAAAAATTGGTCAAACTCTAAAAACATTCCTATAACATTAGGTGAATTTGGAGCAGATAATGAAAACGGATTGAATTATAATACTGGTGTTTATGGATTATATGGTGGCCCTGTAAACGCCAGCAGAGTAGAATACCATAGATATTTGGCTGAACAGGCAATTAACAGAGGATTTTCTTTCTCTGTATGGGATGCCGGAAATAAATCGAATAAAGCAATTCATCTAAGAACAGATAATCCGAATACAACGAATATAATTTCTGGGATATGGGTTTTAGACGTTAGGGATGCTTTATTAAGCTCAGGAACATGGCCTCTTTGTTATGGGTCTACAGAAAATAGTATTATTTTAAATCCAGATTTTGAATGTGGCTTTGATACAGATTGGAGTTTTAATGTTTCAGGCATAGCAGTGGCATCATTTTCGGATGCAACCTCTGATTCTAGAAATGGTGTTTCAGGAGCAAAAGTTGAGGTCACTTCTTCGGACAATTATAACAAAGTACTATTGATTAATCGTGTATTTACACAAGATCTTACAGATAAAAAAATAACGATTAAAGCATATGCTAAATCTCTGACAACTAATGGTCTGTCTTTTAAAATAAGAGTTAAAGCTATCGTGAATGAAAGTACTACTTTTGTGCCTTCATCAGAATTTAACTTAACAAATGAATATCCAACGAGTCCTTTTGAGTTACAGTACACAATACCTGATAATACGACTTCAATACAAGTTCAAGTGTTACTTGGTAATAATGAAGGAACATATTTCTTAGATGATTTTGAAGCTATCATAGAAGATGTTGAAACTCTTTCTAGCGAACAAATAACAGCTACAGAAAAAGTAGTTTTATATCCAAATCCAACCCATAATGTTGTTTATTTAGACACTAATTTAATCGATTTAAGAGCGAGTGTTTACAGTATTCAAGGAAAAGTTATTTTTAAAAATAAAAAAGTTATTTCTAAGTCACTTAATTTAAGTACACTATATGGAGGTATTTATATAATAGTTCTTAAAAATGACAACTACTTTAGTAAATTTAAAATAGTAAAGAGAAATTAAGTTAAGAAATAAAAAAAACCCCCGTAAGGAGGTTTTTTTAGAATTATAATTACATAGGTTTTTGATACTTGTAGTACCCTTCAACAGGAATCATTAAATGATCGTAACCAGTGCCCTTAAACATAATATAAGGAGCTCCGCTATTAAAGTCAGTAGTTTGACCTTCTAGTGATGCCGGATCTTTCGGGAAAAGCATTAAGTGTGCTCCAGATTCTATCCATTGACCTTCTGCGGCATCTTCTTTGTTAAAGACTAACTGTTTTGTGTTGTCTTCTCCCATATCACCGTGTAGCATCCATGCCCAACCGTCAGCATTCATTTCAGGTGTTTTACCACCCATATATGCCATTGCCCATTGCATTGCTGGTCCATCACCAACCATTGGCATTGCCTCATGAGGGTCTTTCCAACCATTTTTAGGATCAGACATTCCTCTTGGATTTGCCGCCATAGCAGTCCATCCATTTGTTCCTTCTCTCAATACTGTTCCGTCCACATCAACTACAGTGCAATTAGCAGCAATATATGATGGAGCAGCAGTACTGTAAGCCCAAACTTTCCATTCTACTGAAGTATGAGGTCCTTCAGGTTCCCCATTTGAACTAACCACTTCAGTTGGAGCAGTTACTTGAGTACAGCTTATAAACAAAGCGATACTTAACATTAAAAATAGTAGTTTTTTCATTTTTATAATATTTAAATTGATCAATTAATTAAATTCTTTTGATAAATCTGCGGAATCATACCATTCCATATAGTGTGATAATTTTCCTTCTTCATTAAATTGTAAAACAGCATACCATTTAAGCATGCTCTTTTTTCCATTAGCAGCAAAATTAGAAGTCCATGTTCCATAGGCTCTTACATTTCCATCAGGTAAGTTATCTTCACCTAAGGCTGCATAATATTGAGGATTGGTAAGTTTTTTATTATCATAGTTTACCATGAAAGCACGAAAGGCTTTTTCCCATTCAGCTTTGGGAAGAGAATCCATTCCTACTGCTGGAGGAGACCAAATAAAGTCTTCACTCATGTATTTATCTGAAAAGAATGCAGTAGAATCATTTTGCATAAATGCAGCTAGCCAAGCTTTAGTTGTTTCAGTGTTTTTCTTAAAAACACTCATTTTAGAATCTGTAGAAGTTTGGTTGTTTTCTTGACAACCAACAAGAAGTGCAAGAGCAAATGCACACAAAATTATTTTTCTCATTTTTATTGATTATTTAGTTAGTAATATTTTATTATAAACATCTTAGTAAGATTTATAACCTACATTTGGTTGAATAATTTTTAGTCCTTTTTCACCACCTTTTAAATAAGGAACCATTTTACCAATAACAGTATCTTCTGTTTGTCTCCATTTTAAATATGTATTGTACTTGTCAAAGCTTTCCCAATTTCCAATAATCCATATGGTATTGCTTTCTTCATTAATAGCTAACTCTAAAGAGATACAGCCATCATATGCGCGAGTTGTTGGAAGCCCTCCTTTGCTATCGAGTATTTCCATTACTTTATCTAATTGACCAGATTTAACATCTAAACCAACAATTACTAAGTTTTTTGGGTAAACTGCGTCTAACATTCCTCCAGCATCAAAAAAGTCTCCTTGCGCCTTAAGCAACCCATTATCATCGAAATCAAAATACCAATACCCTTTTAAGTTTAATTGTTTACCGGTTTGAACTTGCATTCCAGTCCATTCACCATAGGTTCTTACACTACCATCAAAAACTCCTAAGGAATCAGTTCCAGGAAGCCATGTTCTAGCATTATATTTTATATTTTCAAATGCATCATGATACCCTTTTAACATTTTAGAAAATTCATCATAACCCATCATTTCAGAATTATAAAAAGGGGATTCCCCCTGAAACTCTTTACTAATAAGGTTAAGTTGTTCTTCAAGATTTTCTTCACCGTGAAGAGCGAAGAGTTTTTTTGCTGTAGCTAAGTTTTCAGGATATGAGGGATTTGAGTCCAAGCAACTTACAAAACACAAAGTAAGAGACAATAAGAATAATATTTTTTTCATTTTGATAAGGTTTTAGGTTCTTAAATGTACTAATTTTTTAACAATTGTAAGATGCAATTAATAAAAGGAATTAAAATTTGTTTTTTACAGTTACTTTTTTTTGACTCTAAATACAGAATTTAGTATTTTTATAGCTTATAAATAAAAATAAATGATGAACAAAATAATAGTAGCATTAGGATTATTATTTTTAGTAAGTTGTGGTAAAGATCAAAAGCCAAATCCTCCGCAGAATACTTCAAAGGAAACTAAATTAGAAATCACTAAAAAGAAAAATAAAACCGATGACAAAACAAATGTTGTTGTCGATGCAAAAGGTGTTGCTAATGTTGCGATTACTTCAAATGATGGAATGAGGTTTGATGTTAGAAAAATTAATGTTAGCTCAGGTCAGAAAGTAAGAGTGACTCTAACTCATACAGGGAAACTAGATAAAAGAATTATGGGACATAATGTTGTTTTCTTAAAAAATGGAGTAAAACCCTCTGCATTTGCAGTGAAGGCAGCTGCTTCAAAGAACAATGACTATATCCCTGAAGGAACTATAGAAGTTATTGCACATACAAAAATGATAGGAGGTGGAGAAAGTACCGTTATTGAGTTTGTAGCACCGGAAGCAGGAACCTATACTTATATTTGTAGTTTCCCGGGACATTATGCCATGATGAAAGGAAAATTAATTGTAGAATAATTTATATAATTAATTTTTAGAGTTCTAAAATCTGAATATTCTTAAACTCTATTGGGTGGCTTTCACTTTGTAACGAGATGTAGCCACCTTTAAGCGACTCACCGTCTTTTGCTTGAATTTCTTTTGAAGTGCTGTCTAAAAAATCTCCGCCAATAGTTGGCATAGAATAGGTAATTACTGGTCTTCCATCAATAAAATGAGTAATAGAATTGTTGTTTACAAGAACTTCCGCTTCTATCCATTCTTCACCGTAATACGTTTTACATTCTGCCATGATACAATGTTCTGTAATTTGCTCACCATTCATAACTACATGAGTAGCAGGAGTGCATAAATTTCCAGAAGGGCGAGGCTCACCGGGAGTGACTCCTCCTAGGAGTTGTACTTCTAAAGACAAAGGAAACCCTTGCTTTAAAAGCATGGTTTCTGGAGCTTGGCTATGGATCATAATACCACTATTTTTTGTTGCCCAAGGCTCACCGCCAATAACTTGATCTCCTAAAAACCTATATTGTAATTTTAATCTATAATTAGTAAAAGGAGTTTTGTAAAATAAATGGCCAAATTCGTCTGTAAAATTATCGTATTGGTCGTAGGATACTTTTAGAATACCGTTTTCAGCTCTAAAGGTATTAAGATGGTTGTCATGTAATTTGTAGCCATTAATTTTTACGATCCAGTCATCTAAGTTTTCACCATTAAATAGTGATTTCCAGTTTTCTGGTGAATTAACGTCAATGTTAATTTTAGTTGAGTTACTTTTTTTACAACTATAGCAAGCACTTAAAAGAATAATTAAAGCGATGTTATAAAAAAAATACTTCATAGTTGTTATAGTGAATAAGATTTTCCTCCAGTTAATTCTTGTAAGTCACCACAATAGTAAGCTGCAGGAACAGGGTCATAGGCTAAGATATTTTCACCTACTTCTTCAGAATTTTTATAGGCATTAATAATCATCCATTTTAACTGATTCAAAAATTCAGAAGTTGTCATCAACAGCGCTTCTGGATCTGCAGTTCTTTCTTGATCAATTTCTCCTTTTAAAAGCATATGATCATCCAATAATGCTTTGTATTGCTCTGTTGTTGTATCTCCTAAATCAGCTGTTGCATCTGGTCTTAGAATAGCAATTACTTTTATAAACGCGGCTCTGGTTATTTCTTGATCATCGGTATCTAAAACTTCATCAATATATTTGTCAATAAATTGTGGAACATTTACTTCAGTTGCCGAAGGAGTAGTAGCAGTTTTTGGAATCATAATATCCGCTAAATTTGTTACAAATATTTTTTCATCTGAAGTTAAATAGTTTGGAATCCATGTTACAGAATCACCAGTACACCCTTGCAACATACTAAAAATGCTTGGTGTTATAATTGCAAAACCAGCAGCAAATCCTATATTTTTTAATGCGTCTCTACGTTTCATATGTTGATTTATTAAGCGTTCTTTTTAAAATTTTTAGCAGCATGATTGGCTGCTCTGGCAGTAAAAGCCATATAGGTTAATGATGGGTTTTGACAGCCTGAAGAAGTCATAAATGCGCCATCAGTAACATATACATTTTTACATGCGTGTATTTGATTGTGTTTGTTTAAAACAGATGTTTTTGGATCTTTTCCCATTCTTGCAGTTCCCATTTCGTGAATTCCTAATCCCATGGCTTTACCGCCATTATCGTATCCTTGAACATTTTTATAACCTGCGGCTTCTAACATTTTTTTAGCTTGCTCTTGCATGTCTTTTCTCATTTCAAATTCATTTTCTCCAAAAGCTGCATCAAAAGTTATGGTAGGCAAGCCCCATTCATCTTTTTTACTTTCATCTAAATACATCTTATTGTTATGATCTGGTAAAGTTTCTCCAAAAGCTAATAAATTCACATTCCATTCTCCTGGTTTTAAAATAGCTTCCGCTAATTTTGGTCCATATTTTAATTCAGCAACCAATTCTGAAGCATCTTCTCTACTAGCACCACCTTGATACCCGTAGCCTCTTTTAAAACTTTTCATAGTAGTGTTTCCTCCTAGATTTCTAAATCTTGGAATATAAATACCATTAGGTCTTCTTCCTTTTACATACTTATCATCATAGCCTTCTGCCGTTGCAGTGGCACCAACATGAAAATGATGATCCATAATATTATGCCCTAATTCTCCACTGTCATTTCCTAATCCGTTTGGAAATCTTTCAGATTTTGATTGTAAGAGAATAGAAGCAGAAGCTATTGAAGAAGCACATAAAAAAACGACTTTTGCGTTATATATATGAGTTTCTTTAGTTTCTGCGTCAATAACACGAACACCAGTAGCCTGTTTTGTAGTATCATCGTAAATAACTTCATGTACAATAGAATTGGGCCTAAGTGTCATATTACCTGTGGCTTCTGCAGCGGGTAATGTGGAGGAGTTACTGCTAAAATAAGCACCGTAAGGACAGCCTCTCATACATCTACTTCTGTATTGACAAGTACTCCTGCCTAGTCCTTCCTTAGTACCTTCTGTAATGTGAGCTGTTCTTCCTATTGTTAAAACTCTTTCATCATCAAAGTTTTCTGATATTTTACTTTGTAAATGTTCTTCTACACAATTTAATTCCATGGGTTTTAGTAGCTTTTGATCTGGGAAATGTTTCAATCCTAAATTCTGCCCACTAACACCAATGTATTCTTCAACCTTATCATACCAAGGTTCTATTTCTTTGTAGCGAACTGGCCAATCTACTGCAACACCATCTTTTTTATTAGCTTCGAAATCAACATCACTTAACCGGTAACTTTGTCTCCCCCACATTAAAGAACGCCCACCAACATGGTAGCCGCGCATCCAATCAAATCTCCTTACTTCGTTGTAAGGATGTTTTACGTCATCAACAAAAAAGTGTTCTCGTGCAGGATTTGTAGTATATCCTGTTCTATGTTGTTTTGGCTTACGATTAATTATTTCCTGTGTTGTTTTTCCTCCATTTGGAAGATCCCAAGGATCTAGATTTGCAGTTGGATAATCATCAATATGTTTTACCATTCTGCCTCGCTCTAGGACCAATGTTTTAAATCCTTGTTCGCAAAGTTCTTTTGCTGCCCAACCTCCAGAAATTCCGGTGCCAACTACAATAGCATCAAATTGATTATCTTCTGTTTTTACCTTGTTTTTGTCCATTCATTATAATTTTAGAGACCGATTATTGTAAAATTCTGAATTTTATACATGTAAATTTACATTATTCTAAGCCAAATTAATTAATTTGCGTTTTTATTATGTTCAATATTTTTCAGTGAAAATAAATATACAAAACATATCGCCTTTCAAAGAAAATGGAATAGAGTATCATGCAGATACCTGCATCCCTCTAGTTGACGCGGTGAGAAGAAATAAAATAAAATTCAATGCCTTAGCAAGGCACACTTACCCTGGAAAGCGATTAACAGAAGATACAATAGGCCTTAATAGCATTGGGTATTGGGATGCTAATGAACCACAAGACTGGGGTTTAGATTGGCACAGAAATGAGGGAATTGAGATTCATTTTTTAGAATCTGGTTCTATGCCCTACTCACAAGAAAATCAAGCATTAGAATTGATGCCCAACAACCTAACCATTACTAGACCTTGGGAGGTTCATAAAGTAGGAGGCCCAGTTATTGGAATGGGAAAGTTTTACTGGATTATTTTAGACTTAGATGTTAGAAGGCCTCATCAAAATTGGTCTTGGCCAGATTGGATTATATTGGCGCCTAAAGATCTTGAAAAACTAACCAATATTTTACGGCAGAATGAAAAATTTTATTGGAAAGCAGACAAGCGTATTTTAGATTGCTTTCAAAGAATTGGAAAAGCAGTAGACTCTGATAATGAAGGAAGTAATGCTTCAAAAATACGATTACTAGTTAATGATTTATTATTGTCTCTTTTGGATTTATTAGTAGTTGAAGAGGTTCAGTTAGATGAAAAATTAATGAATAGTTCTAGAAGTGTTCATCAATTTTTAAAAGAATTAGATGTTAATTTGTCAGAGAATTGGACCGTAGAAAAGATGGCTAAATCTTCAGGAGTTGGCCTTACTAGATTTACATTTCATTGTAGACAGTTAACCAACCTGACACCTATGAAATACCTGATGCTTAAACGTGTAGAAATGTCTAAAAAAATATTGGTAGAACAATCTGAAATGAATATTTCTGATGTAGCCTATTTATGTGGCTTTTCTACGAGTCAGTATTTTGCAACGATGTTTAAAAAACAAGAAAAATGTACTCCTGTAGCCTATCGAAAAAGAGCAATTAGAGTTACTTAATTTTTGTTCAATATTTTTCACTGAACAATTGTACACATAATTTTAAGCGCTATGTTATACTTTCAATTTACAGAATAATAAAAATCATATTAAAATGAATTCAACTATTATTTCAAAAGCATTATTTTTTATTTCATTATTTTTTTTATCTACAACAATCTCTAGTTGCAAGAAAGAGATGAATAAAGAAGTTACTTCCATAACAGCATCAGTAACTAAAGAAGGTCCGTTTTTTAAACTTTCTTTAGCGCAGTGGTCATTAAATCAATATGTAAGAACTGAAAAAAAATCACCGTTTCATTTTGCTTCACAGGCAAAAGAAATGGGTTTTGAAGGATTAGAGTATGTGAGTCAATTGTATAAGTTTGAAGTTGAAAAGCTAGGATTCGATGCTGTTATAGATTCGCTAAAAAAACTTAGTGAAAAAGAAGCAATACAGAATGTTTTAATTATGGTAGATGATGAAGGTGATTTAGCTGACCCAGATGAATCTAAGCGAGATCAGGCTGTTGAAAACCATAAGCGATGGATAGACGCCGCAGCAATATTAGGATGTCATTCTATTCGTGTCAATACTTTTGGAACCAACGACCCAGAGATATGGAAAATATCTGTTGTGGACGGGTTGAGAAAATTATCAGAATACGCTGCAACAAAAAACATCAATGTGTTATGTGAAAATCATGGATGGTTGTCTTCAGACCCCGATAAGTTAATGGCTGCTATTAATGATGTAAATATGGAAAATTGTGGAACACTTCCAGATTTTGGAAATTGGTGTACAAAAAGAAAAAATGTGAATGAAAAATGGGGAGTTTGTGCTGAAGTGTATCCCGATAAATATAAAGGAACTGAAATGATGATGCCTGCAGCAAAAGCAGTAAGTGCAAAATCGTATGATTTTGATGCTGATGGAAACGAAACCACTATAGATTTTGTAAAAATGTTACAAATTGTAAAAGATGCTGGATATACTGATTTTATAGGTGTAGAATATGAGGGAGATAGATTAGATGAACCTGCTGGAATTAAAGCCACCAAAGATTTGTTATTGATAGCAGCAAAAAAAATCAAGTAATTTTAAAATCAACTAGATAATAACACGAATTAACAGTTAGTATTATGAAAAAATCAATTCAATTTCAATTGTCATTAATGATGTTTCTCGAATTTTTTATTTGGGGAGGATGGTTTGTGACTATGGGTACTTTTTTAGGAAGTAACCTAGGTGCCTCAGGGGGAGAAACAGCTATGGCATATTCTACCCAATCTTGGGGAGCTATCATTGCACCTTTTATCATTGGCTTAATTGCAGATAGATATTTTAATGCTGAAAAAATATTAGGAGTACTACATCTTGTTGGCGCGGTGTTAATGTATTTAATGGCTCAATCTACAGAATTTTCTGTTTTTTATCCCTACGTTTTAGGATATATGATTGCCTACATGCCAACATTGGCATTGGTAAATTCAGTATCGTTTAATCAAATGAGCGATCCTGCAAAGCAATTTCCGATGGTTAGAGTTTGGGGTACGGTGGGTTGGATTTTAGCTGGTTTAGCTATTAGCTTCCTATTTAAATGGGATTCAATAGAAAATATTGGTCAAGGCATGTTGTCAAATACCTTTACAATGGTTGCTATTGCATCTGTAGTGTTAGGGGTTTTTAGTTTTACTTTACCTAAAACACCACCATCTATAAGTAAAGATGAAAATGTAACCATTAAAGATATTTTAGGCTTAGATGCCTTAAAATTATTGAAAGACAGAAATTTTTTAGTCTTTTTTATCTCTTCAGTTTTAATTTGCATTCCATTAGCTTTTTACTATCAGAATATTAGTCCTTTTTTAACAGAATATCAGGTAGAAAACTCTACGGCTTGGGCCTCTTTAGGTCAAATATCCGAAGTAGCATTTATGTTATTATTGCCTTTTTTCTTTAAAAAGTTTGGCTTCAAAAAAACCATTCTTTTTGGCATGTTAGCATGGGCAATTAGATATGTGCTTTTTGCTTATGGTAATAATGGCGATTTATTTTTCATGATTATTACTGGAATAGCCTTGCATGGAATTTGCTATGACTTCTTTTTTGTATCGGGTCAAATTTATACAGACTCAAAAGCAGGAGAAAAAGTTAAAAGTGCTGCACAGGGTTTAATAACATTGGCAACTTATGGTATTGGAATGTTGGTTGGTTTTTGGATTGCAGGACAAGTTGTAGACAAGAATTTAATTTCAGATGGCGCTCACTCTTGGCAAGATATATGGATATTTCCAGCAGTATTTGCAGTGGTAGTAATGGTAATTTTTGCCGTATTATTTAAAGATGAAAAAATAGAATATAAAGGATAGTAATATATGAGTAGTTCTAAAATAAGATTAGGAATTTTAGGTGGTGGTGGCAATTCTTTAATTGGCGTGTTGCACCGAATTGCTTCCTCAATGTTTGATAGATATCAAATTGTTGGAGGAGTTTTTAACCCCAACTGGGATGAAAATGTTGAGTTTGCCACTAAAATAGGTTTACCATTAGATAGAATTTATATAGATTTTGAAACCTTAGTAGCCCAAGAATTACAGTTACCCAAAGAGCGAAGAATGCAGGTAGTTTCTATTTTAACGCCTAACTTCTTGCATTTTTCTATGGCAAAAAAACTGTTAGAAAACGGATTTCATGTCATTTGCGAAAAACCATTAACGACTACTTACCAAGAAGCACAAGAGCTTTATTCAATTCTTCAAGAAAAGAAAACGGTATTTGCAGTCACCTATACTTACACAGGATATCCTATGGTTCGCCAAATGCGCGAAATGATATTAAATGGAGAAATAGGGAACGTTCAAAAAGTAGATGCACAATATTACCAAGGGTGGATTAATCCTATTATACATGATGTAGAAAAACGAAAAACAACCTGGCGTTTGAATCCAGAAAAATCAGGGGCAAGTTGTTGTATTGGAGATATTGGAACCCATGCTTTTGATATGTTAGAGTATGTTTCAGGTGTTAAAATTGAAAAAATATTAGCAGATTTAAATCATGTTTATGATGATAATCCAATGGACGTAGATGGTACTGTTTTGCTGCGATGCACTAAGAACGTTAAAGGAGTTATTTGTGCAAGTCAGATTGCCACAGGAGAAGAAAATAGTTTTGTAGTAAAGGTTTATGGCGATAAAGCAGGGCTTAAATGGGAACAAGAAAATCCGAATTACTTGTATTTAATGCAAGACGGAAAACCATTACAAGTTTTAAAACCAGGGCATGTTTACAATAGTCAATTATCTTTAGATGGAACAAAATTACCACCAGGACATCCAGAAGGAATTTTTGATGCTATGGGTAACATATATAAAGGAGTAGCCAGAGCAATTTGTAATGAACCTTATAATAAAGGCGAATTTCCAACCATTATAGATGGTGTAAGAGGTATGAGTTTTATAGAAAAAGCTATTACATCACATAAAAACGGAAATGTATGGGTGGCTATTGATGAAAACTATGCATTGTAATTTTTAATTATTGAATAAAAAATATGAAAACAATTAAAGGACCTGCTGTTTTTTTAGCACAATTTATGGATGAAAAAGCACCTTTTAACTCTCTGGAAGGTCTTTGCAAATGGGCAAGTAACCTTGGGTATATTGGTGTTCAAATACCTACACTAGATAAAAGTATCATTGATTTAGATATTGCATCTGAAAGTCAAACATACTGTGATGAGTTTAAAGGAAAAATAAATTCTTTTGGCTTGGAAATTACAGAACTATCAACTCATATTCAAGGACAACTAGTAGCAGTTCATTCAGCACATGACTTAATGTTTGATGTTTTTGCACCTAAAGAATTACAAGGAAAACCAAAAGAAAGAACCTTGTGGGCCATAGATCAAATGAAAAAAGCTGCTTTAGTAAGTAGGCGCTTAGGATTAAAAACACATGCTACTTTTTCTGGATCTCTGCTTTGGCCCATGATGCATCCTTGGCCACAACAACCAAAAGGGTTGGTGGAAACAGGGTTTAAAGAGTTGGCAAATAGATGGCTGCCTATTTTAAACACTTTTGATGATCAAGGTGTAGATGTTTGTTATGAAGTACACCCTGTTGAAGATATTCACGATGGAGATACTTTTGAGCGATTTTTAGCAGCAACAGGAAATCATAAGAGAGTTAATATTTTATATGATCCATCACATTTTGTATTGCAACAATTAGATTATTTAAAATATATAGATCACTATCATCAATTTATAAAAGCTTTTCATGTAAAAGATGCAGAATTTCATGCCACAGGTAAAAAAGGAACTTTTGGTGGCTATAATGATTGGAAAAATAGAGCAGGAAGATATCGTTCACCTGGAGATGGGCAAGTAGATTTTAAGCAAGTCTTCTCAAAACTAACAGAATATGGTTGTGACGTTTGGGCAGTATTAGAATGGGAGTGTGTTATTAAAAGTCCAGCTCAAGGAGCAAAAGAAGGTGTGTCTTTCATTAACAATCACCTCATTGAAACGACAAGTAAAAAGTTTGATGATTTTGCAGGAAGTGAAGGAGATAAAAATGAAGACCAATTAAAAAAAATTATAGGAATTTAATATTATAAATATGGTAAGAATAACTTTATTAATGTGTTTATGCTTTTTAGTAGCATGTAACCAATCAGAAAAAAAACCGAAAGTAAAAGAGGAAACACAGAAGATTGAAACATCAAGTGTAACAACCAATGATGATGATTGGACAATTTTATTTGATGGAAGCTCTTTAGATAATTGGCGTGGTTATCTTTCTGAAGACATATACCCAGAATGGACTATTAAAGATGATGCGATGGTATTTACTCCAGGTAAAGAAGGAGGGAGAAACATCATTTCAAAGAAAATGTATACTAATTTTATTTTATCACTAGAGTGGAAAATATCAGAAGTAGGGAATAGTGGTATTTTTTGGGGTGTCTATGAAAGTGAAAAGTTTTCTGAGGCTTATATGACTGGCCCTGAGATACAGGTCTTAGACAATGCAAAGCATCCAGATTCATTTGTTGGGAATGGAATTCATAAGGCCGGTTCTTTATATGATATGATTGGGTATCCAGAAGAAGATATATATCCAGCTGGAGAATGGAATAGCTGTGTTATTGAAGTTAACCATAAAATTAACAATGCAAATGTAACAATGAATGGAAAGACTACAATTTCATTCCCTCTTTATGGAGCTGAATGGGAAAAAATGGTTGCCAATTCAAAATTTAAAGACTGGGAGGGTTTTGGAAAATTTAAAACAGGTCATATTGGCTTACAAGACCACAGTGATCAGGTTTCTTTCAGAGACATAAAAATTAAAGAAATCTAGAAGAAACTTAGTAAATATCAAAGCTTAGACGTTCAATTATTAACTGCTAATTATTAATTTTTTAGTTAATTTAAAATTTTTTTTAAAAAAACGAAAAGCTTTTCGTTTTTTTTGAGTTTTTTTGAATTTTTAAGCCAAAAAATTCTTAATTTGCTAAACGTTTTACTGAATTTGTATTTAAGAATCAAAAAAGTATTAAATTCGTAAAAAATCATATTAATTCAAAACAAATCATTATTAATTAAAATTAAACTTTTATGAAAAACAGTTTACTTAAAAAACCTTTGTTGATTGTTATGCTTCTAATAGGGAGCTTAACATTTGGACAATCAATCAAGGGAGTTGTTACTGACGCAGATGGTAGCTTACCAGGTGTTAGTATTACCATTAAAGGTACAACAACAGGAGTCCAAACAGATTTTGACGGAAACTATGCAATTAACGCCAGTCAAGGTGATGTGTTAGTTTTTAGCTATCTAGGGTATACAACAGAAGAGAGAAGCGTAGGTTCTCAAAATGTTATAAATGTTACAATGGTACAAGATAGATCAGAGCTAGACGAGATTGTTATCATTGGGTATGGTTCAACTACTATTAAAGACGCTACAGGTGCTGTAGCCTCTGTAAAAGCAGGAGACTTTAATCAAGGAGTAATTTCTTCTCCAGAACAATTAATTCAAGGAAAAACTGCGGGTGTACAAATAGCTTCTGCTAGTGGTGAGCCAGGTGCAGGAATAGCAATTAGAATTAGAGGGTCAAATTCTATTAGATCAAATAACAATCCTTTATTTGTGGTGGATGGTATTCCGCTTTCAGATGAATCAACAGTTCCATCTTCTGGAGGTGTTGTTGACGGAGGTGATTCTGCAAGAAATCCTTTAAGCTTTATAAATTCTTCAGATATAGAATCTATATCTGTTTTAAAAGATGCTTCAGCAACCGCTATTTACGGTTCCAGAGGTTCTAATGGTGTTATAATTATTACCACAAAAAGTGGTAAAAACAGTAGAGGGGGAGTTTTCGAATTTTCTTCAAATCTTAGTTTTTCAGACCCTGCTAACAGATATGACTTGTTTAATGCTGATCAATACAGATCAAATTTTACGACTGTTACAGGAAATCAAGTACCTACATTTGACGACGCTGGTGGTAACACTGATTGGCAAAATGTAATTATGAGATCTACAGTATCTTCAAATACTAATTTCACTTATTCAAATAGTTATGATAAGGGTAATTTAAGAGCTAGTTTTTCTTATGCTGATCAAAACGGTATTCTTGAAAAATCTGGACAAGAAAGAATTTCAGGAAGAATAAATGCTACTCAATTCTTTTTAGAGGATAAATTAAAGTTAAACGTACAAAGTTCTTTTGCACGTGTTAATGACGAGGTACCTCTTGTAAGTGGAGGAGCAGGAGCTAGTGGAAATATTATAGGAGCAGCATATGCAGCCCTTCCTACTTGGCCAAATGACCCAAACTTCTTTTTAGAAGGAAATAGATTAAATCCTGCTAACATGTTAGCGAACTATGATGCTACGACAGAAACTGACAGATTGCTTTTAAATGCATCTCTAGAATATTCTATTACTGATAATTTAACTGCTAAAGTTAATTTGGGGTATGATACATCTGATTCAAATGCAAGCTCTTTAGTTACAGGAGAATATAACAATTCCGGTAGAATTACAGGAAACGGTCAAGCATCTTATAATACTTTAGAAGTTACAAGTAATTTAGTTGAATTCACTATGAATTACAACAAAGACTTTGAAAACTCTAACTTGGATGCTACATTAGGTTCTTCATTTCAGGACTTCAGACGTCAAGGGTTTTCTTCCCAAGGATGGGGAATTGGAGGTGCTTCTAGTCTTGCTTCAATAACATCTGAATTACAATCAGGAGTTTCAGGTTCTTATCAACAGTTTGGGTATGATTCTAATTCAAGTTTTGTAAATAGATTATCTCCATTTAATAACTCAGATGTACTTTCTGCGGGATCGTCATTTAGTTCTTTATGGCTAGATGCTTTTGATAACACAGATGAACTTCAATCGTTCTTTGGTAGAGTAAATTATTCCTTAAACGAAAAATATTTATTCACTGCAACTGTTAGAGCAGATGGTTCTTCTCGTTTTGGTACAAATTCAAAATATGGATTTTTCCCATCAGCAGCTTTCGCATGGAAATTGAGTGAAGAAGATTTTGTAGGTGAAAATATCTCAACATTAAAGTTAAGAACAAGTGCCGGTATTACTGGTAATCAGGGAGGATTAGGGTATGCTAATTATTTAAAAAGACAACGTTTTTCTTCTCCAGGGATAAGTGATGATGGAACTATTAACAGACCTGGATTAACTACTGTTGCAGTACAAAATCCTGACTTGAAATGGGAGTCAACATTAGATTTAAATGTTGGATTAGATTTTGGATTTAATTCTGATAAACTTAGAGGTGCAATAGACCTCTATCGTAAAGAAACTAGTGATCTTTTATTTAGACAGTCTGCTGCCGCACCAGCTTTTGATCCTTTTGTATTTAAAAATTTAGAAGATGGAAAGGTTATCAATCAAGGAGTAGAATTTAGTTTAGGTTATGAGTTAGTAGAAACTGAAAACTCAAGTTTTTCAGTTGATTTTAATATTGCTTATAACAAAAACACTGTTGAAGGTCTTAGAGGAGCTACCGCAGACTTTGGAGTTTTAAATGGACCGGGTCTTACAGGTGCATTTGCACAACGCCTTGGGGAAGGAATGTCTTTATTTTCTTACTACATGGCAGAATATTCTGAAGATGCTACTGGTACACCAAATTTTTCAGCAGATACCAAAGATTTTGTTGGTAAAGACGCTCTTCCAGATATAAATACTGGACTTTCTTTAAACTTTAAATCGGGTAATTTTGACGCATCAGCTTATTTCTCTGGTCAGTTTGGTTTTTATGTTTACAACAATACAGCAAACGCATTCTTAAATAGACCTACTTTTGCAACATCAAGAAATGGAACAACTACTGGTTTGACTAATACATCTCAAGAGGTTTCGACATTGTACTTAGAAAAAGGAGATTTTATAAGATTACAAAACTTGTCATTTGGTTATAATGTTCCTTTAAAAGAAAAAGGATCTTTAAAATCTATGAGACTATCTTTAAACGGACAGAACCTGTTTATAATAACAGATTACAGTGGTTTAGATCCTGAAGTATCATCTGCAACGGGTGATTTAGGAAGTGGAATTCCAAGTGCAGGGATTGATTACACATCATTCCCAAGACCTAGAACGATAACTTTTGGAATAAGTGCAAAATTTTAATATATAAAAATTATGAAATACTTAAATAAAACATACTCAAAAACCTTTGTGGTCTTACTTATGTCCATTGGGTTAATATTTTCATGTTCCGACTTGGAAATTAATGAAACAGATTCTATACTTGCCGCTAATTTTGATGGACTTAGTCCGGAACAAGCTAGTAGTTCGTTAGATAACATGTACAATAGTTTAAATGGTTACATAGGTGATCAAGCAAATTTATTTGCATTGAGTGAAGTTACAACAGATGCATTATTAATTCCTACTAGAGGTTCTGATTGGGGTGATAATGGTATTTGGAGACAATTACATCAACATACATGGACTCCAGATCATGCTTTTATTACAAACGTATGGAATCAATGGAATGAACTTCAACTGACAGGTAGTGAAATTATAGATGATCGTTCAGGATCCTCTGATAATGTTAGAGCTCATGCTCATTTTTTAAGAGCTTTAGGGATGTATGTAATATTGGACAACTTTGGTCAAGTACCTTTTAGAGATACCACTGCTTCTCCAGTAGACGATCCTATTGTTTATTCAGGAGCTGATGCAGTTAGTTTTATAGCTTCAGATTTAGAAGCTGCTATAGCTGGTCTAGAAGCTGGAACTGCAAATGGAGATTATAATCGTGGAACAAAAACAGCTGCTAGATATTTATTAGCAAAAGTGATGTTAAATAAACACGTGTTTACAAATACCTCAGCAGATGCTGCAGACATGAATAGAGTAATTTCTTTAGTAGATGAAATTTCTTCAGATGGTTATCAATTACAAAGCGGATATTTTAATATTTTTAAAGCCTCTGCTGACACTGAAACTATCTGGTATATTCCAACAGCCGTAGGTAACAGAATTTTCAACACATTGCACTATAGCTCTACAGAGATTGGTGGTGGTGGTTGGAATGGTTTTTCAACCTTAGCTGATTACTATGACTTATTTGAAGGAGATGCTAATAACAATAGATTAGATGCAGATGGAAATCCAATAGATGGACAAGAAGAAAGAAGAGGTGGTGTCCCACCAGCTGGAATTTCAAATGGTTCTTCAAGTGATCCTCTTATAAATGGAGATGATAATGGAGATGGTTACATAGATGGTTCAAATGTTGGTAATGGCTTTTTAATTGGTCAACAATATACTCCAAATGGAACTCCATTAAACGAAAGAGGAGGTTCTCCATTAAGCTTTACAAGAGATTTTACAAATGCTGCTTCAGGAGCTGCTAGTTTAACCGATAATAATGAAGTTTCTGGTATTAGAGTTATTAAATATAACCCTCGTTTTGGAGCTTTTAAAGAGCATGAAATCTTTTTTAGATATTCTGACGCATATCTTATGAAGGCCGAGGCAATGCTTAGATCAGGTCAAGATGCATCTGCAATGGTAAATTCATTAAGAGCAGTTAGAGGTGCTTCACCATTAGCTTCTGTAGGAGAACAAGAAATTTTAGATGAAAGAGGTAGAGAACTTTTTGTAGAATTTTGGAGACGTAATGATTTAATTAGATTTGGTCAATTCACAAAAGACTGGGATTTTAAAGAATCTAGTGCTATTGGAAATACAGATCGTCACGTTTTCCCAATTCCAGCATCTCAAATAATTTTAAATCCTAATTTAGTTCAAAATTCAGGATATTAAATTTTATCTTTTATTGATATTAAAATTAAAGAGGGTATTTATACCCTCTTTAATTATTTATAAAACTTATTTACTTTAAATATAATAACCTCTTACAGTATGAAAGAGTTTATAGTATGCAGTTTACTTTTTTTATTAGTGTCTTGTCACAATAGTGATTCTTTATTTGTTTTATTACCTAGTAACAAAACTCAAATAAAGTTTCAAAATAAACTGACAAGTACAACCGATTTAAATATTTTAAATTATCTATATTATTATAATGGAGGAGGAGTAGCCGCTGCAGATTTTAATAATGATGGTTTCGCTGATTTGTATTTTACAGGAAACCAAACTGAAGATAAATTGTATTTGAATATAGGAGGGCTTGAATTTAAAGATATTACCAAACAGGCACTTATCAATAATGTAACTCCTTGGACTACCGGTGTCACTACTGTAGATATTAATAATGACGGATTTCTAGATATCTATATTTGTAAAATAGGAATGCATAATTCAATTAAAGGGAAAAATTTATTATTTGTAAATCAGGGTCCAGGTAAAAATGGTGTTCCTACTTTTAAAGAAGCTGCTTCTTTTTATGGTTTAGACATTGCTTCTTTTGCAACACAAGCTTCTTTCTTTGATTTTGATAAAGATGGAGATTTAGATCTATTTTTAATCAACCATTCTTTATATCCTAATAGTAATTATGGGAAAGGTGCTATAAGAAGAGAAGTAGATCAAATGTCTGGAGATAAATTATTTGAAAATAAACAAGGAAATTTTGTAGATATTTCCTCTCAGTCTGGTATTTTTCAAGGAAAAATTGGATATGGCTTAGGATTATCAGTCGGTGATGTAACTAATGACGGTTATCCAGATATCTATGTAGGGAATGATTTTTTTGAAAATGATTACCTATATATAAATCAAAAAGACAAAACCTTCAAAGAAATTATTTCTAAGGATAAATCAGCTTTAGGGCATACCTCTCATTTTTCAATGGGAAATGCTATTGCCGATTTAAATAATGATGCTCAATTGGATATTGTTTCTTTAGATATGTTGCCAGAAAATTTAAAAACATATAAAACTTCAGGGCTAGAATATCCATACCAGACATATCAATATTATTTAAAAAACGGATATTCTCCTCAGTTTATGCAAAACACATTGCATTATAATAATGGGAATGGAACCTTTAGCGAAGTAGCTTATTTAAGCGGTATTGCTGCAACAGAATGGTCCTGGAGCCCAATTGTTGGAGATTACAATAATGACGGCTTTAAAGACCTTTATATCACTAACGGGATCTTAGGAGCCACCAACGATATGGATTTTATAAACTTCATTTCAAATGAAGCAATTCAAAAACAGTTGGCTACAGAAAAATCACAAAGAAATTTAGAACTATCCAAGCAAATTCCTCAAAAAAAAGTTAAAAACTATTTTTATAAAAATAATCAAGACAAGACATTTAGCGATGTAACTTCAACATGGACTTCTCACGGAAGCTCATTCAGTAATGGAGGTGTTTCTGTAGATTTAGATAATGATGGTGATTTAGATTTGGTTGTTAATAATATCAATGAAGAAGCGTATGTATTAGAAAATAATTCAAATAAAATTTATCAGAATAACTATTTAAAAATAAAGTTTAAGGGAAATTCAAATAATACATCTGGAATAGGGACAACTGTAAAAGCTTATTATAAAGAACAAGTAATCACCGAAGAAAATTATACGACAAAAGGATATTTGTCATCTGTAGAACCTAAAATACATCTTGGGCTAGGAGATGCTACAATAATAGATTCATTGCAGATTATTTGGGGAAACAATAAGTTTCAAACATTAAAAAACATACAAACCAATCAAGAAATAGAAGTTTTTTATAAGTATGCCACTAAAAAATATCGTCATACAGCTATTAAAAAACAACCCTCTTTTTTAGTGAATAAAGATTCTATTCTTAGTTTTAAACACAAAGATTCACAATCGTTAGAATTTAATAGAGATCAAATAATACCTTATGCAAGCACAAATTTAGGACCACATATTGCAGTTTCTGATATAAATAATGACGGATTAGAAGATTTATTTATTAGTGGAGGAAAATCTCAAGCAAGTCAGCTTTTTATTCAAAATAAAAAAGGCAAATTTACTTCCGTGCAAGATTCTATTTTTAAAAATACAGCAATTCATGAGGATGTATATGCTGTTTTGTTTGATGCCAATAGAGATGATTTTAAAGATTTATTAGTGGTTAGCGGTGGGAACGAATTTAAAAAAGGACCTCCTTTGCTACCAAAATTATATATCAATTACAATGGAAAATTTAAAAGAGATACCATTCAGTTTACAAAAATTGAAACTAATGCCTCCAGGGTAAGTGCAATAGATATAGATAATGACGGAGACACAGACATATCAATAGTCTCAAACATTGTTCCTTGGCAGTTTGGGAAAACACCAACACACTATATTTTTGAGAATGATGGATTAGGGAATTTCACCAATGCAACGCAAAAGTTTGGAAGTGACTTCCAACAAAGCGGTAACGTGCGAGATATTGTCTGGAAAGATTTGAATAATGACGATGTTTTAGATGCAATTGTTGTTGGGTATTGGATGCCTATAAAAGTATTTTTAAATGATGGTAAAAAGTTAATACTTCAAAAAAACACTCACTTAGAAAAGACAAATGGATGGTGGAATTCCATTAAAGTACACGATTTTGACAAAGATGGTGATCTAGATTTTATTGCAGGAAATTGGGGGTTAAATACTCGATTGAAAGCAACGATGAGTGAACCCATAACACTGTATAGTAATGATTTTGATGATAACGGTAAAGTAGACCCGGTCATCACCTATTTTTATCAAAAACAAGAGACGCCCTTTGCCTCTAAAGATGAATTGGTAAAGCAATTGCCATTTTTAAATAAAAAATATTTATCTTATAAGGACTTTGCAGATGCTTCGTTTACAGAACTTCTGCCGAAAGATAAGATAAGAGCAGCCTATAAAAAACAAGTTTTTGAACTAGGAAGTTGTTATTTTGAGAATGTAGGAAACAACACCTTTAAAAAACATAAATTACCATTTAAGGCTCAAGTATCTTCTGTAAATGACATAGCTCTTGACGATTTTAATAACGATGGTTTTACCGATGTTCTTTTAGTTGGAAATAATTACAATATTAACACACAATTGGGTAAATTAGACGCCTCTCATGGTCTAATTTTGTTGAACAATAAAAAAGGTTTTTTTAACGAAAGTTTAGACCAAGATTTTAATATTTCTGGAGAAGCTAGAAACATAGAAACATTAAAAATTAAAGAGGAGCTATTTTATGTTATTTCTATAAATAATAATATACCTATTTTTTTAAAGGCAAATAAATAATGACACAATTTATAGTAAGAAAAATTATTTTAGTAATGTTGGTTGCGGTAATATATTCCTGTAATTCAGAGAAGGAAAATAAGTCAATCACAAGTAAAACCCAAACCTTATTTACATTATTAGATGCCAAAGACACAGGCATTGACTTTCTCAATAAAGTTAAAAATCAAAAGAACTTTAATATTTTTAAATACAGAAATTTTTACAATGGCGGAGGAGTAGCTATAGGAGATATTAATAATGATGGTTTGGCAGATATTTACCTAACTGGGAATATGGTAGCCAATAAACTATATCTCAATAAAGGCAATCTAACATTCGAAGATATTTCTAAAACTGCTGGAATTGAAGGAAACAAACCCTGGTCTACTGGAGTTGTAATGGTAGATATCAATCAAGATGGACTGTTAGATATTTACGTGAGTAATGCAGGAAACTTAAAAGGGAATAATCATGATAATGACTTATATATCAATAATGGAGATTTAACATTTACAGAAAAAGCAGCTGAATTTAATCTTGCTAAAACAGGATTTTCTACACATGCCTCCTTTTTTGATTATGATAAAGATGGAGATTTAGATGCTTATATTTTAAACAACAGTAATATTCCAGTAAGTAGTTTAGGATATGCGGAACAAAGAGATAAAAGAGCTCAAGATTGGGGAAATGTTCCAGCAATATTTAGAGGTGTTGGTGATATGCTGCTAAGAAATGATAACGGTAAATTTATAGATGTAAGCGAAGAAGCAGGAATTTATGGAAGTTTAATAGGTTTTGGTTTGGGAGTTATGGTTACAGATATCAATGGAGATTTGTATCCAGATATTTACATATCTAATGATTTTTATGAACGAGATTACCTCTACATCAACAATCAAGATGGTACTTTTAAAGAAGAAATTACCAATTGGACATCTCATTTAAGCTTATCTGCCATGGGTGTAGATATTGCAGATATTAACAATGACGGAAAAGCAGATATTTTTATTACTGATATGTTACCCGAAGCAGACCAACGAGTGAAGTCTGTAATGGAGTTTGAGGGTTACAATGTTTTTAAATTAAAACAAAGTAAAGATTTTTCTCAGCAATACATACAAAATACACTACAGTTAAATAATGGAAACAACACTTTTTCTGAGGTTGCCTATCACAGTGGTGTTGCAAAAACAGATTGGAGTTGGGCAGGTCTTCTATTTGACATGGATAATGATGGTAACAGAGATATTTTTATTACCAACGGTATTAATCATGATTTGACAGACTTAGATTTTGTTGATTTTTTTGCCAATGAAATCATTCAAAAAATGGCTCTAACTGGCAGAAAACAAGCGATAGATTCTATTATTAAAAAAATGCCCGTAAAACCACAACCAAACTACGCTTATAAAAACAATGGTGATATTACTTTTAGTAATGCAAATAAAGATTGGGGTTTTGAAACACCTAGTTTGTCAAACGGAGTTGCTTATGGAGATCTTGACAATGATGGCGATTTAGACCTAGTGGTTAATAATGTAAACATGCTTCCTTTTGTTTACAAAAACAATACAGATTCACTTACCAATAACAATTATATAAAAATTAAATTAGAAGGTAAAAAAGTTAACAAATTTGGTATCGGAAGTACGGTAAAAATATTTTATGACAATAAAGTATATGTTCAAGAACAAATCCCTTCAAGAGGTTTTCAATCCTCTATGGATTATGTCATGACTATCGGTTTGGGAGAAGCAACTGCAATAGATTCATTACGTGTTATTTGGCCAGATGATTCAACTCAAAAGTTGAATAATATCACAGTCAATAAAACACTAAACTTAAAACAATTAGACGCTACTGAAATTCAAAAACCTTTTCAGCCCAAGAGCGATAATACTTTGTTAACTGAAATTAAAAAAGTAACTACTGTAAAGCATCAAGAAAACAACTATTCAGATTTTGATTATGAAGGATTGATTGCTAAAAAATTATCTCAAGAAGGTCCTGCTTTGGCTGTTGGAGATATTAATAATGATGGTAATGAAGATTTTTATATAGGAGGTGCAAAGAATCAATCGGGTCTTTTATATTTAAATTTAGGAGATGGTAAGCTAGCACTATCAATTCAAAAATCTTTTGAGAAAGATGCCTTTTTTGAAGACACAACTGCTGCATTTTTTGATGCCAATGGTGATGGAAATTTAGATTTGATGATTGGGTCAGGAGGAAATGAAATAAGTGAACAAAATAATTACAAAGCAAGACTATATGTCAATAATGGAAAGGGAACTTTTGAGCTAGCAGATAAAAAACTACCACCTTTAAGAAAAAATATTGCAGTTTTAGCACCATATGATTTTGATAGTGATGGAGATATAGATGTTTTTGTTGGTGCTAGAAGTTTGGTAGCAACCTATGGAGTAAATCCTACCCATCAATTTTTAGAAAATAACGGAGATGGAACTTTTCTAGATACCACAGAAAAAGTAGCTTATGATGTTAAAAATGCAGGAATGATTACTCATGCAATTTGGAAAGATATTGATAAAGATGGTAAAAAAGATTTAATGACCGTTTCTGAATGGGACACACCAAAAATCTATATAAATAATGGAAGAAGACTCATCAAGCAATCATCAACTTTAGATGATTTATTTGGAATGTGGAGTGTTGTAGAAGCTGCAGATCTAGATAATGATGGAGATGTAGATTTTATCCTTGGAAACCAAGGGAGTAATACCATGCATAAAACTTCTTTTGAAAACCCTGTAAAAATGTGGGTTAATGATTTTGACAATAATGGAACGATTGAACAAATTATGACCAATCACAAGAATGGAAAAGACTATCCTATTCATATGAAAAAAGAATTAACAGCTCAGTTAGTCTCTCTGAAAAAGCAAAATTTAAAGGCTTCTGAATATGCTAAAAAGTCTATTGATGAACTATTTTCAGAGTCAATTTTCGAAAATTCAATTATGAAGCAAAGTAGTATTTCGGAAACAATTATTGCAGTAAACGAAGGTGATTGGAAATTTAGTATTAAAAAGCTTCCTAGTCGTGTCCAGCTTTCTTGTGTTTGCGGAATTGTCTGTTCCGATATTAATAATGATGGTCATTTAGATATTATTATGGCAGGAAACAACTTTGAATTTAAACCTCAATACTCTAGATTAGATGCAAATTATGGATCGGTTTTATTAGGCGATGGAAACTTAGGTTTTACTTGGCAAGAGTATAATACATCAGGTTTTGTGATTAAGAATGAAGTAAAACATTTAAAAACAATTAAAGATAATAAAGGAAAAACCTACCTCATAGCGGCTATTAATAATGAACGTCCAAAACTATTTTTAATCAATGAGTAATAAGGCAATTATACTGTGTTTTTCATTGCTATTGTTAGCATGTAATCAAAAGGAGCTGTTGTTTAAGAATCCAACTTCTCAAGAAACAGGTTTGAAATTTAAGAACACAATTACACCTACTAATGAGTTAAATATTCTTGATTATTTATATTATTATAACGGAGGGGGTGTTGCTTTAGGTGACATAAATAACGATGGTCTTTTAGATATATTTCTATCAGCAAATCAAGAAAAAAACAAGCTATTTATAAATAAAGGAAACTTACAATTTGAAGATATTACAACCAAGGCAAGTGTATCTGGGAATAGTTCATGGAATACTGGAGCTGTTATGGGAGATTTAAATGGAGACGGTTTGTTAGATATTTATGTATGTGCTGTTGTTGGTGTTCATGGGTTTTATGGCTACAATGAATTGTACATCAATAATGGAGATGAAACTTTTACTGAAAGTGCAGAAAAATATAAACTAGATTTTGATTCCTACAGCTCTTCTGCAGCATTTTTAGACTTTGATTTAGACGGTGATTTAGATATATATCTTTTAAACCATGCTATTCACACCCAAGAATCTTTTGGAAAAGCAAATTTACGTTACAAGCGAAATGAACAAACAGGAGATAGATTGCTAAGAAATGATGGAGGAACTTTTACAGATATAAGTGAATCTGCAGGAATTTTTGGTGGAATTAATGGTTATGGATTGGGTATTTCTGTTGCAGATTTTAATCAAGATGGTTTTCCGGATATTTATGTTGGAAATGATTTTCATGAAGATGATTATTATTACATAAACAATGGTGATGGTACTTTTTCTGATCAATTGAAAGACTATTTTGGCCATACCACTCGTTTTTCTATGGGAAATGATGTGGCAGACATTAATCATGATGGTTTGCCAGATATTATTTCTTTAGACATGCTGCCTGAAGATGAGCTAGTTTTAAAAACTTCTGAAGGAGATGATAATATTCAGATTCAGAAACTAAGAACTCAAAAGTTTGGGTATCACTATCAGTTTACTAGAAATATGCTGTATATAAATCAGCAAAATTCTAGTTATTTAGAAACGGCTCTACTTAGTGGAATTGCTGCTACAGATTGGAGTTGGAGTAGTTTGTTTGCAGATTTTAATCAAGATGGCGAGCAAGATTTATTTATATCTAACGGAATTTCAAAGAGACCAAATGATCTAGACTTTATTAAATTTGTTTCTAACGAACAAATTCAGAAAAAAATAGACAATACAAAATTGGTAGACCAAAAAGCATTGCAAATGATGCCTTCTGGAGAAGCTCATAATTATATTTTTAAAGGAACTAAAAATTTAGAGTTTGAAGATAAATCTGGTGATTGGATTTCAAATAAAAAAGGAGTTTCAGGAGCTACAGCCTTGGGCGATCTAGATAATGACGGAGATCTAGATTTAGTGGTCAGTAATATTAATGAAGATGTATCATTGTATATCAATCAAACGAATGAGAAAGCTAATTATCTTCAATTAAAGTTTACCTATCCAGCACCCAATACTTATGGGATAGGAACGAAAGTTTATGCCTATGAGCAAGGAAAATTACAATTCAAAGAATTGTACACGGTAAGAGGTTTTCAATCTTCTTCAGAACCAATGGTTCATTTTGGGTACGGAGCAATTCAACAAGTAGATTCAATAACTATTGTTTGGCCGAATAAAACCTATCAAACTCTAAAAAATATTGCTGTAAATCAGCGAATGACTATCAGTCCAGAAAACACAAAACCATTTAATTATAAATCTTTCTTTAAAAAAGAAACACCTCTTTTTAAAAAGAGTTCCAATAATTTAGGCATTCATTTTACTCATGTAGAAGATAATTATACAGATTTTAATCGCCAAAAATTAATTCCTTATCAAACCTCAGATAGAGGACCTGCTGTTGCTGTAGGAGATTTAAATAATGATGGTAAAGAAGATATTTATTTTGGAGGTTCTAAGTTTAATCCAGCGAAAGTTTTTTTACAAACCGATAGTATCTATAGAGAAGAAAATATTCAAACTATTGCAAACGATTCTATTACTGAAGATGTTGTAGCTCTAATTGCTGACTTAAATAACGATTCGAAAAATGATTTGATTGTTGGAACAGGAGGTTCCGATTTTTACAATAAAAAGAACCCTTTATTAGATAATTACTATACTCAAAGTGGTGTTAATTTTGAAAAACAAGAACTACCAGCATATTTTGAAAATGCAGCAGTCATAAAAGCAGCTGATTATGATAATGATGGAGATTTAGATGTTTTTGTTGGAAATAATACGGTATCCAATAATTTTGGAGCCATACCTAAATCTTATATTTTAAAAAACGAAAATGGTACGTTTTCAATACTAGAAAATCAATCGTTTCAAAATACAGGAATGATTACAGATGCTATTTGGGAAGATTATAATACAGACGGCTTTGTAGATCTTATTTTAGTAGGAGAATGGATGACACCCAAGTTTTTTAAAAATATAAAAGGCAATTTTACAGAAGAAAAACTAATAGGTGCTACTTTAACAGGTCTGTGGCAACAGATAGCTGCTTTTGATATTGATAAAGACGGAGATGTAGACTACCTCTTAGGAAACTGGGGTAAAAACTCAAAATTTAATGCTTCAGAAGAATACCCATTAAGAATGTATTATGCAGATTTTGATGGTAACGGAAGTACAGAAACCATACTATGCAATTATAAAAATGAAGCTTATTATCCTTTGTTAGGATTGGATGAATTGGCCAGTCAAATTGTAAGTTTACGGAAAAAGTTTACAAGCTATAAAAGCTTTGCAGGAAAATCAATAGACGAAATTTTTGAAAAATCAGTATTAAATAAGGCTCGTATATTAGAAGTACATACTTTAGCTTCAGGGTATTTAAAAAATGAAAACAATACATTTACATTTATTCCTTTTAAAAACGAGTTGCAAGTATCACCAATTTCAGCTTTTTTAGAATACGATTTTAATGCTGATGGAGATAATGAAGTTTTAGTAGCAGGGAATTATTTTGGCGTAAGTCCGTATCAAGGAAGATTTGATTCTTTTCCTGGAGCATTAATTTTTAATGAAGATAAGATTGTTTTAGGAAATAAAATTGGACTAGACTTTAACCAAAAGGCTGTTAAGAAACTTAATATAATTAAAGTTCAAAATAAATCATATGTTTTAGCAACTATTAATAATGACCATGCTCAAGTATATGAATTAACACATTTAAAAGATGATTATAAAAAATTATAAAACCTCTTTAATAGTAAGCGCATTATGTTTGCTGATTTTCTCATGTAAAGAGAATTCAGAACCTATAGAAGTTACTACCGACAATTTTCATACAGCTATAGATAAAGTAGTAGATGTTATGATTCACGATATATTTTCTCCGCCAGTAGCAAGTAGAGTTTTTGTGTATCCAAACATTGCAGCCTACGAAATATTAGCTCTAAATGACAGTAGTTATCACTCATTAAAAAACCAAATTAAACACTTAGAGGCAATTCCATCACCTAATCCAGCAAAGAAGATAAATTATCCGCTTGCAGCAATTATTGCACATTTAAATATTAGCAAGCAATTGATCTTTTCTGAGGAGAAAATTGAAATGTATAGAGATAGTTTATATAATATTTGGGAAGCTAAAAACCCACGAGAATTTAATGAATCTAAAGCCTACGGTTTGGAAGTAGCAGCTTATATAACTACTTGGATGAACAAAGATAACTATGCACAAACACGCACCATGCCCAAGTTTAGTGTAGATTCTCAAGACGAAAGTAGATGGCAGCCAACACCACCCTCGTATATGGATGGTTTAGAGCCACATTGGAACAAAATACGATCTTTTGTTATTGATTCGGCAGCACAATTTAAACCAGTACCTCCACCAAAATTTTCAATGAATAAAAACTCAGATTTTTATAAAGAATTAAAAGAAGTTTATGATGTTAGTATAGAAATTACCAAAAAAGGGGATGCTTCAGAAGAGATAGCCATTGCACAATTTTGGGATTGTAACCCTTATGTTTCTGTAAATCGAGGACATTTAATGTTTGCAGTAAAAAAAATAACACCAGGAGCTCATTGGATTGGTATTACTAAGATTGCCGCAAAAAAAGAAGCCGCAGATTTTAACAGAACAGTTTTTGCCTATACCAAGACATCTATTGCAATAGCAGATGCTTTTATTAGTTGTTGGGATGAAAAATACAGAAGTAATTTGGTGAGGCCAGAAACATTAATCAATACCTATTTTGATGATGAATGGAAGCCTATTTTACAAACACCACCTTTTCCAGAATATACAAGTGGTCATTCTGTAGTGTCAGGAGCTGCTTCAACAGTACTAACCTCTATTTTTGGAGACAACTTTAGTTTTGCAGACAATACAGAAGTTCCGTACGGTTTACCAATTCGATCTTTCTCCTCTTTCAAAGCAGCCGCAGATGAAGCTACGATTAGTAGAATGTATGGAGGTATTCATTTTAGAGCAGCAGTAGAGGTAGGTGTTGGACAAGGAAGAAAAATTGGAGAATTGGTTACTAAAAAATTAACCATGTCAAAAAAGTAAAATAATAGTACAAACATCTATTTTGTAGATATTTATAGTTAAAAAAATGAAAAAAATAAGTGCTATCATTGGGTTTTTTTTAGTAGGGTTTTTGCTCTGGTACCTCATCATAAAACCCTACGATTATTTAGTAACTTTTAAGGTAAAAACTACAGTAGGGACGATTAATCAAAGCATAAAACTTTGGAATACTAGTTTAGAGAATTCAAGTCCAATTCAACAAGATAATTTGGCGAACTTAACTCAACAGATCAAGATAAAAGACTCTACTTATAATTATGAATGGTCTTTAAGTCGTTTAAATGATTCTATAACTAAAGTAAAAGTATATGTTACAGATTTAAATAACAGCCTAGCAAACAAAATTTCGATTCCTTTTTCTAAAACAGATTTTGAAAAACAAACCATCAAGACGGTATCAAATTTCACTGAAAATCTACTTCAACATTTAAAAAAAATAAGAGTAACCATAGAAGGTAAAAGTTCAACTCGTTCAGTCTTTTGTGCATTTATTCCAATGAAAAGTTTACAAAAAGAAAAAGCAAGAGGGATGATACAAAATTATTCATTATTAAATAGTTTTCTTTCAACAGATAATATAAAAATGAATGGTACCCCTTTTATTGAAGTAACCAATTGGAATATAGAAAATGATAGTATTGCATATAATTTTTGTTTTCCAATAATAAAAAATGATTCATTACCTAAACATTCATTGATTCAATACAAACAATATAATCAGGTAACAGCACTAAAAGCTGTTTATAACGGTAATTATATAACTTCTGACAGAGCTTGGTATGCTTTACTAGATTATGCAAAACAAAACAATATAGCTGTTAATAATAATCCAGTAGAGGTCTTTTACAACAATCCTAATTATGGAGGAGACGAAATGAGATGGAAAGCAGAAATATATATGCCTATTAAAGAATAGTTTTTTATGCGGATGTTTTGGAATACTTTTTTTTGTAATATTGATTAAACAGAATATTTTGAAAAAAGCCATAACCATTTTTATTGGAATCTTACTATTACAATCTTGTAATAACTCAGAAAAATCAATCTATGAGGGAAGTTGGATTGATAAAAAAAATGAGATGATTCAAGTTTCTATCTTGTTTGAAAACGAATCATATTGGTTAAAAGATTTTAATGGTACATATCTAATTCAAGAAGATGAAGGAAATTATTATGTAAGTATAGATGCAAAAAGATTTCCCATTGCAATTCGTAAAGAAAGTCTCTATTTTTTAAAAAATGAATTTATTCCTGAATCAAAGAGCTTAAAAAAACAATTTGTAGGTCTTTGGAAAAATCAAACAGGAAATCTTTGGTTTCATATTAAAAATAGTAACGGAGGAATTATCTGGGATATTAAAGAAGGATCCAAAACATACGTAAGTTACTACCCTAAGATTACTAAATCAGGATTTACTTTTACGTACCACAATGAAGACATTCTATTTGTACTAGAAAACAATACCATAACAGACTCTAAAGGGGGTAAATACACTAGAATTTAACTCCAAAAAACAACATTTTTTATTTTTTTTGTTCAATTTATTTCACTGAATAATTATAGACTAAAAATTGAATAGTATTTTATACTTTCAACTAGCTTTTTACTGTAAATAATAGTAGCTTTAATTTTAAAAAACGATCTTAAGAATACTGTAATGACTAAAAACTCACAACAAGAAAGAAATTGGTGGAAAGAAGGTGTAATTTATCAAATCTATCCAAGAAGTTTCAAAGATACTAGTGGAAACGGTGTTGGAGACTTACAAGGAATCATTCAAAAATTAGATTATATAGAAAGTTTGGGTGTTACTATGGTTTGGTTAAACCCAATATACGAGTCTCCGAACGATGATAATGGTTATGATATTAGTGATTATCGTGCCATTATGAAAGAGTTCGGTACTATGACAGATTTTGATGAACTACTTCAAGGTTTGCATAAGCGAAATATAAAACTTGTAATGGATGTAGTAGTCAATCATAGTAGTGATGAGCATGAATGGTTTCAACAATCTCGTAGTTCTCGTGATAATCCTTACAGAGATTATTATCATTGGTGGCCTGCAGAAAAAGGAAAGCCTAATCATCGTTGGAGTTTTTTTGATGAAAATAGTGATGCTTGGAAATATGACAAACAAACAGATGCTTATTATCTACATTATTTTTCTCAGAAACAACCTGATCTAAATTGGGAGAACCCAAAAGTACGCCAAGAAGTATATGATATTATGAAATTTTGGGCAGATAAAGGTATAGACGGTTTTCGTTTAGATGCTTTCCAATATGTAAGTAAGGATATTACTTTTCCTCCATTTCCAGAGGGTTATGATATTAATATACCAAACGTTATTAAATATCATGGTATGGGTCCTCACATTCATACTTATCTCAAAGAAATGTATGAACAGGTTTTGAGTAAATACGATGTTTTTGCTGTTTCAGAGGGTGTTGGAAGCACATTAGAAGATGCCCATAATTTAGTAGATGAGGATCGTAAAGAATTGCAAATGGCGTATCATTTTGAAGCAACAGATATGGTTACTACTTTAGAAAAATGTACCCTAGCTCAATTTAAAGAATCGTTTACCAAATGGGATACATCATTTGCTGAAAAAGGCTGGATTTCTATCTATTTATCAAACCATGATCAATCTAGATTTGTAAACAGATATGGAAGTGATAAACCAGCATTTAAAGATTACTCTGCCAAGATGCTTAATACCTTTATTCTTTCTATGAGAGGCACACCCTACACTTATTATGGAGATGAGTTAGGGATGACAAATATTGGATTTACAAAAATTGAACAGTATAAAGATATTGCAGCCATTAATGGGTATAAAAAAGCCGCTACAGATGGAGAAGATTTAGACCTACACCTTAAAAATTTAAACTTACTTTCAAGAGATAACGGTAGAACACCTATGCAATGGGATGACACAAATAACGCTGGATTTTCAAGTGAAACCCCATGGTTACCTGTACATGAAAATCATACAACAGTTAATGTAGCTAATCAACAAAATGACCATAATTCTGTGTTGAATCATTTCAGAAAAATGGTAGCATTAAGAAAAGATAATTTGTTACTAGTGTATGGTGAATACGAAATTATTCAAGAAGAACATCCTACAATCTATGCTTACAGTAGAACTTTAGATGATGAGCAAATGAAAATTCTATTAAACTTCTCAGAATTAACATCAAAGATTAATTTATCTAACTTAGTTCAAATTAAAGAAGTTCTTATTAATAATTATAACGAGTTATTAATTGATAAAAACACCATCACATTGCAGCCCTACCAAGCGGTGGTGTTAAAGTTTTAAAAAACCAATATTTAATTAACCAATATGAAAATATCGAAACCAAGTTTATCTTTTTGGCAAATCTTTAATATGAATGTTGGGTTCTTAGGAATTCAATATAGTTTTGGATTACAACAAACAGCAATCAACCCCATTTTTTTATATTTAGGAGCTTCAGAAGATATGTTGCCAATATTAAATATTGCAGGACCAGTTACAGGGTTAATTGTTCAGCCAATTATTGGTGCAATGTCAGACAAGACATGGTCTTTAAAATGGGGTAGGCGTAAACCCTATTTCTTGATAGGTGCCTTGCTAGGTAGTATCTGTCTATTTGCCTTCCCACACAGTCCAGTTCTCTGGTTTGCTGTTGGTTTACTTTGGATTTTAGACGTTGGTAATAATGTTGCCATGGAACCTTACAGAGCTTTTGTAGGCGATAAATTACCTGAAAAACAATTGAGTTTAGGGTATCAAATGCAGAGTTTGTTTTGCGGGTTAGGTACATTACTAGCTACAGGATCTATTCTTTTATTTCAATATTTATTTGGTGAGGAAGCAGATGTTGCAGGTACAATTCCACAGTGGATTTATTATTCTTTTTATATAGGTGCTATACTGTCTTTAACCACCATTTTATGGTCAGTTTTTAAAACAGCTGAGATTCCTCCATCAGATGAGGAATTGAAGGAAATTAACAAGATTAAACAATTATCATTACTAAATAAAATAGCAAAGCCCTTCATAGAGATTAGAGAAGCAGTGAAGGAGATGCCAAAATTTATGTGGAAAATTGGTGCTGTGTATCTTTTTCAATGGTATGCATTGTTTGTGTATTGGCAATTTTCAACACCGCTTTTTATGAAAACAATGGGATATTCTATCTCTGAGGCAGGGTCTCAATCTGCTGCAATGAGCCTTACATACAACACAACTACAATGCTAATAGCTTTAATTTTAGTGCCTTTAACTCTAAAGTTTGGGAATAAGAAAATGTATGCATTAAGTTTATTAGGAACAGCTTTAGCGCTATTTTGTATTCCATTTATATCTGACCCTTTAATCGTATTAATTCCGATGATCTTATTTGGAATTGGTTGGGCAGCCATGATGGGAATACCGTATACCATGGTTTCTAAAATTGTTCCTCAAGAGAGAAGAGGGGTGTATATGGGGATCTTAAACATGATGATAGTTATTCCTATGGGAATAGAAACCCTAACTTTTGGTCCTATTTATAAATATTTATTAGATGGAAATGCTATCTATGCCATCTTATTTGCAGGAGTGTTTTTTGCAATTGCAGCTTTTTTAGCCATGAGATTAAACGAAACGTTAAACACAGATATATAAAACTAAATAAAAGCAGTAATAATGAAAATAAAAAATTTAGTAGTAGTAGTCTCAATTTTATTTTTTTCTTGCCAACAAGATGTAGAGGTAAATAAAAATGACAAAGTAATAGCACCAATTTCTGATAAGGTATTAGAAACTGCAGTTATTTATGAAGCTAATATTAGGCAATATTCTAAAGAAGGAACCTTTAAGGCATTCACAAAAGATATTCCAGAACTCAAAGAACTGGGTGTAAAAATAATTTGGATGATGCCTATTAATCCTATTTCAGAAATTAAAAGAAAGGCAACCGGTGGATCTTTTACCAGTGAAATTGAAGATAAGGAGGAACGAAAAAAATACTTAGGAAGTTACTATTCTGTATCTGATTATAAAGCTATAAACCCAGAATTTGGAAATAAGGATGATTTTAAAGACTTGATAGATACCGCACATGATAATGGTATGTATGTGATTGTAGATTGGGTTCCAAACCACACAGGTTGGGATCATCCCTGGATTACTTCTCACCCAGAGTGGTATACTCAAAATGAG
>Ga0209196_1000281_pt1 | contig 41413 bp, 34 predicted proteins | sample COGITO_mtgs_1105_5_FD_184801 | JGI IMG/M metagenome (GOLD analysis project Ga0209196, IMG submission 184801) | Pelagic marine microbial communities from North Sea - COGITO_mtgs_110509 (SPAdes) (version 2) | ecosystem: Environmental > Aquatic > Marine > Epipelagic ... | reverse complement strand
CTATCAGATACCGCCTAAAGACCTAGATTCTGGCATATCGGTCCACCCCCGACGACCTTGAACTTAAAACTTCAAAGAAAGCATAAAAACCCAGAATATAAAAACACTATCAAATACAGCCTGAAGACCTAGATTCTGGCGTGTCGGGCCACCCCCGACGCTCTTGAACTTAAAGTTCAAACAATAGAAGTGAAACATCAGAATATGCCATTACCTCTACAATGTATGCATAAGACTCTGGCCTCAGGCTCTCGCCCCACCTCTCGATGACCTCGAACTTAAAAAAAATTTTGCAATAAAAAAGGCAACCCGAAGGTTGCCTTTTTAAATCAAATAGCTCAACTGGCTAACCCAGCAAACAAACTATTTTTTTCTTTTTGACATTCCAACCAAACCTAACAAGCCTGATCCGAATAACCATGCCGCAGCCGGTACAGGAACAGCCGATGCTTCACCAAATTCCACTGAAATATTATCAACGTAATAGTCAGATACACAACCTGCAGCTGCTCCACAAGGTGCGCTTAACAAGAAATCAATACCGCCACTTACATCAGAACCTAAGTTTACAGTTGCGCTGTAGGTAGTCCAAACACTTGGATCACCATTTGGAAATAATGGTGCACCACCATTAAGATAGAGTGTGCTTGAAACGCCACCACCAAGATCAATATCGATCATTGAAAAAATTGCAGCATTTAAAACACCACCAGCACTTGAGGTGCCACGGTAATCAAATGAAACCCTAACTTCTTGGCCTGGTGTTAAGAACCCTTTACCCAAATTTGTTTGCTTGAGATCATTGGCTGAAGGTGAACCGTTTTGAAAAAACGCAGAGTAGGTACCTGAAGAAGGTCCAGCAGTAGAAGTATTTATTGAGACTGAGTTACTTGAATCCCAACCAGAAAGATCGCCAGTTTCAAAACCACCATTATTGATGAGTTCGGTAATCGCAGCTTGCGATGACGCCGCTGCTAATAGTAACGCTCCAGACGCTACTATTGATGTTGTTAATTTTTTTAACATGTTGAATTCCTTTATCTTTTATTATCATTCTTATAAGAAGCCAGGGGTGACTGCTTTTTTAAGGTCTAAATAAAACATACCATTTGCTATAAATAGGCCACTATTGCCTGCTTAAGATACCATGTTTATACAGCTTGAGTTCTCTAATTGGACGCTAAGCGACCAAACGGTCTATTCCTGAGATCTATTTCTGAGATAAGCACCTATCTTAATCTAATTGGCATATTGGCCCTAAACTGTACCAAACCCGCTTGCCGCCTTACTCCCCAGCCTTATTTACCGACCTTATTTACCGACCTTATTTACTGACCTTATTTATAAGATAAGCGCTGACACCAACGTTAATGGCAGCTAACACTATAAATATGCCAGCTGCACTGCCCGCACAATCGCCTTTAAACGATTGCCGCGAGCGTTTACAAGGAGTTCAAAAAGGCCAGTACTGCGTCTCTTTGTGACTGCGATAATGCTTCATAGGCTTGCTTAGACGATTCTGCTTCACCACCATGCCAACGAATCGCTTCGTCGATAGTACGTGCTCGTCCGTCATGAAGATAACCCACACGGTTAGGATCATTCGCTGGGTCGCGCGCTAATGATACCGAGTCATTCGCTTTGGCATCACCTAGCTGTACATTACGTGAAAGACCTAAGCCCCATAATGGTGCAGTACGCCATTCAGCACCTGTCGCGTTGCCTTCACCTAGACTATCCGCTAAACCTGGGCCCATATCATGTAACAACAGGTCGGTATACGGATGAATGGTCTGACTACGTAATTCCGTCAATGGATGGAAATCACTGGTGGTCATCGTATCTTGGTGACAGCTTTCACAGCCGGCATTGTTAAACAATGTCTCACCCGTCGTATTCGCATAGTCACGTCGTGCACCTACACCTAGAAGGCTTACGTACTTAACGAGGTCACGGAGATCGCTATCTGCTAATTCTGCACCCGATGAACCACAGGTGGTTTGCGCACTGCCGCAATCCGGTGTTGGGAACAAGCTAGTCATTACGCCTATGTCGGTATTGAATGCCGACGCTGATTGGTGCTCAACACTAAAGGTCGCTGCTTTATAACCAAAACGGCCTAAGCGCAAAGTGCCACTTACAGGGTCCGTCGCTAATGCCGCGCGGCCAGAAATACCATCATTATTGGCATCATCAGGATCGGCCAATGCCAGAATAGTCGACTCTTCTACCGCTTCTAATAAGCCTAGGCCAACCAGTTGAGGCGCAATTCGGGCAGAGAAACGCGCCGGTGTGCCGTTGCTAAAGACATAGTTCGGTGAACGCAAACCATTGGGTAATTCAGTCCATGGCGCTAGCGTAACTGTGCCTTCTCCAGCACCTGATATTTGACTGGTCTGTAATACGCTGCCGATTAATGGATCAGGATTACCATTGGCATCACCGACTTTAAAGACCCATTTATCGAGACTGCCGCCTACGTCCGCAACCAATGCACGGCCATTTCGAACGTGGCATTTTGCGCATGATTCATTAACGTAGTGATTACCGGCTTTACCCGCTTGCTGACTCCAAACAGGATTATCATTACGCTCATCATGAATGCCCGTAACAAAACTCGTATGGTGAATACGACGACCACGAACAAACGGCTGTGCATTCACATGACTCAAGTTAGTGGCCATTTGGATAAAGCGACCCGCTGGCTCTTCACTGTAATTGTAGCCAAGTGTGGTATCACCTCCTAACAATCCTGCCGCTGGAATTGGCGTACCGTCGTTAGTACCCAGCGAGTCAGAAACCCCTCGCTGCCACTCAAAAGGCGCCAAACCAGGGGTGCCTATAACGTAAAGGAAACCAGTACCGTAGTAGTTTTTACGCGTACCAGCCGGTGGATTAATAAGGAATTGGCTAATTTCAAATTCCATATTCATGCCAACCGCCAAAGGCTCGTTAAACGTAGCTACGTTTTTCCATCGCTCAGTAATATCAACGGTGTACTTGTATTGATGGCCCGACGAGCTGATTTTTTCAAAATTATCATTGAAAGTACCGCTGTCAATTTGGACGGCAGCAGGGTTGAAATGGAACTGACCTGTAGTAGTAGTGCCATTAAACCAAACACGAAACTCTTTAACGCCCAATCGACTTTCGGTGATATACGTAGCTCTTATAAGGCTTTGGCCATTAGGGACGTAATCTTCAAACTGAATTCGCGCTGTTCGGTATTCCCAATAATGCGCTAACCAATGATCATAGTGATCAGAGTTATAGATATTATTAGGATCGTAATAACCAATATCTTTGGCGTGACGATCACGTCCGCGATCACCAAAACGGGTAACTACAACACCATCTTCCCTAACATAAGAAGTGGCTTGTTCCAGCGCTGTGGATGAATTGTATAAAGACTCAATGGCCTCAACGCCACTTAGTTCTATGGTATGCCAAACGCCACCGGCGCCATCACCGTTATCATCTCCGGCATTGCTGTCGCCAATGAAGTAATAGAGGGGACGGCCGTTATAAACCACTTGCTGACCTTCAGCACGACTAATTGAGGCTAGATTATTGACGCCCGATGCAAGACCATCGGTGACCATTAATGGCGGCCAGTTAGTGGCGCAGCCACCCGTACAGTTACTGCTGCCTGGTGCGCTTAAGTCGTTATCAAAAACATAAAGCACATAACCAGGTTTTGATGATGCAGGACCACCTACCAGTAAACCGTTGACTGAGGAAACCTCAAAGCCATCCAGTACTACGGTACAGCCATCCGGGCCAACTATATCGCCAATAGGTGTATTGGCGCATTGGTCTAGGCCATCAAGCACACCGTCACTATCGGCATCGGTAGTCGCACAGCCATTAGCATTCACATTACTGCCAGCAGGCGTATTAGGGCATGTATCGACGCTATCAATAACACCATCATTATCGGTATCAATAATCGCACAACCGCTGGCATCTACAGTCGCCCCTGTCGCCGTAGTTGGACATTGATCAAAGGCATCATCGACACCATCGCCGTCAGTATCGGCTGGGGGCGCGGCAGGTACGCCATACACTTCCATCTCCCAGATGGAATAGCCATAAATATTTGCCGGTGGGCGACTAACAGCCCACATGCGGACATAGCGGTAATTACCACTCAAAGGAAGCGTATCTGTTCGTCGTATACCTGGGCCTGGATCCCAAATGCCACCTGAAAAACTCGCTATCGACGTCGTCCAACTACTGCCGTCTACAGAGCCATTAATACGGTAAGCAGAAGCGTTAGCGGCTTCCCATTTAATAATAACTTCAGATAAAGAATAAACAGCCCCTAAATCGAGGGTGATATAGCCGCGATCAGTACCATGTAAGGACTCCCATCGGGTTGCATTATTGCCATCTATCGCTAATGAAGCCGCACCAGCACCAGGCACTGGGCTTGGCTGGAGTGCGCTTGAAGTAGCCGTAGCTGAAAGTAATGCAGGCTCAGCGGGAGGCGCAAGTGGAATATGGGCAATTAATTGAATGCGCGTGGCATTAGCAGCTAAAACACTGAATGAGAGGATAATAGCCGCGCCAATAGCCATGCAGCGAATATAACGATTAACCATTTTTTTAAGCCCAAATTAGTTTATTAATATTATTAAGTACGCAGGCAATAGCGAATGCGATTTGTTATTCAACTAAGAGTCTAGCTGAAAGCTCTCTATTTTGTACAAATGACAGGCACCAAAAGCGATAAAGCGGACTAAAAATGCTGTCAAAAAAGACTTCGAAATCTTATTAACATTAACTTTTTGTTAGGTAGGCCCTAGCGCGGTGTTTAATCTCTGCCTTTTTGGCCGTCTAAAAGAAACAATTGAAAAGCAATGACATAGCAATCAATTTATATTCGATAAAAGAGCGCCGCATTGGCATGTAATACCGCCTTCGCGTGCGCTTCACCCAAGCAATCGATAACGATTGCAATATCACTGTGTAAAAAAGGGCGAGGCGCGCGGGTTGAAGGCAAGTCAGATCCAAACATTAACGCCGTAGGATTAGCTGAATACAGATCACGTAATGCAATAGGCACATTAAAATCTACTCGACCAAAACCTGTTGCTTTAACACGGACACCCTGCTCTACCAACTTAAGCAATATCGGCAGCCCCGCTTTTGATAAGCCCAGATGATCAATGCTGACCGCAGGTAAGTTAATTAAAATAGAGGTGAATGGTGCGAGATCTAGGATATCGGCATATAACTCGCTGTGCCAACCAGCAACGTCATAAACTCTTCGCGCTAAACGATCAAGCTCGCTTAATTCCGCTGAGCCGCCGCGCTGTAAATTAAATCGTAACGCTCGCACGCCCGCTTTATGTAGCGCAATAATTTCATTATCAGAAACGGACGCGGGTAATTGAGTAACGCCGACAAACGAGGGACCGAGTTTTTTTAACGCAGCAATTAAGTAGCTTTGATCATAACCTTGAAATGATCCCGATACGACAGCGCCACCAATAAGATTATAAGCTCGCATTTTTTGACAATAATCTTGAACGGAAAATAATTCAGGGCTAAACCCCGCATTAGCGGTTAATGGAAAACCCCGCTCAATAATATGAAGATGAGAATCAAATAGCTTATAAGGCTTTGTCTGCATATATCAATCACGCTTAAAAAAATCGACAATTTAATTACATAAGACAGCAAGAACTTAAAAGGTTACAAGCAACTCTTTAAAAAAATAAAAAGGAATAAGAATAATATTTCCATTTCAATTTTTTTTTAATACAAACGCAGCAAATATTACTACCTGCTCTATTAAAATATTTTTTTATAAACTTAAAATAAATACCAAACTAAAGCATAAAAAAATTACCAATAATGCTTAAAAAATTGGGCTTATTCTTGAATGGTGTATATGATAAGCCACACCCGAATAAGGCTATTCGGGAAATGGAAAAACCATCGTAATTTATTAATAGATTAATGAGTTAATAGACGATTACGATTAAATACATTATGCAGGGATTGCATGACTTACAAGGAACACAAACCATGAATGTTTGTAAGATCTTCCACCGTCACAATCTCCGTACTTTTTTGCGCCGCTTTATTAAAATAGCGATTGCCGCTTTTCTACTATTAGGAATAATTCTCGCCTTGGGAAAAGGCTATCAAATCAGTGACCGTGATCCTGAGCGCGGCGCTATTCCAATCAATAACGGCGCAATGAATGAAAGCTATAAAACACCGGTTTATTTATCGCAGGGCTGGGACAACGCTGGCAGCTTATGGTTTTACAATACCACGCAGGGTTCTGATTTAATTCCCTACGATTTTTTTATGGTATTAGAAAAAATTAATAGTACCTGTCCGTCTCCGGCTACTATTGATATGGACAGTGATATTAGCCACTGTCTATTTAGAGCCAATGATAATATCGATCAATATCGCTACCTGCCTCAAAACGCAACCCGCTTTAATCCTGATAGCCTACCGGTTGGCTTTGTTAAAGACAGCTACGACGGCATGGATTATGTCGGCTATACCTGTGCTGCCTGCCATACCGGACAAGTGAATTACCAAGAAAAAGCCATTCGTATTGATGGCGGTCCAGCGATGGCCGATATGGTCAGCTTTTTAACCGACTTAGAAGTTACCTTACGTGCAACACTTAATGATAAAGAAAAACGTAATCGTTTTATTCAGAATGTATTGCATCGCCATGATAAAGATACTTTTACCAGCGCAGGCGGGAATTATAATTCCGCCGAAAAAATTAAGAAAGATCTCGAGATGTGGACCAATCGTATTGCCCTATACAATACGATTAATCACACGAACACCAATTATGGTTATGCCCGACTCGACGCTTTTGGCCGTATTTACAATCGCGTACTTGAACATATTATTAATAAAGAACAAGCCATTACACAAATGGCGATGGTAAAAAAACCGGGGACGAACGAAAGCTTACTTAGTATTGAACAAATAGATAAAGTGGTTGAAGGGCTTAATGATATTGTTTTAGGTGAAGCAGGCTTTGAAAAAATTATTGCCCGCTTACAAAGTCATCAGCCAGGTTACCCCGGGCTTTCTAATGACGAGCTGTTACTGGTGAGAGAGCGCATCTTTAATGAGCCTGATGCGCCCGTGAGTTATCCCTTTTTATGGGATATTGCACAATCAGATTATGTACAGTGGAATGGCCTTGCAGCCAATGCAGGTATTGGACCGCTAGGACGTAACACCGGCGAGGTAATTGGTGTATTTGGAAAATTAGATTGGGCAGAAGAAAAACCCAGTCTGTCTAACTTTTTTCATCTTAACTTAGCCGCCTCTATTAGCGGTCAAAAAAGTAAGCGGCATTATATTAATTTTAAGTCGTCAATTGATAAAGTGAATCTCAAACGTTTGGAATCTCACTTAAGAGAACTGCAATCACCCATGTGGCCCGATGGCTGTAACAATTTAGATTCTGCCGAGCCGCCTTTTGATTGCTATGCCACGCCTAAAGGTCAGCGTAATGTTCAAATGGATGATGATGAAAGACCGAAAGATATTCTGCCTGATATTAATTTAGCTGAAGCTAAAAAGGGCCGCTTTATTTATGCTGAATACTGTCAGTCTTGTCATGAAATTATTGACCGCAGTGACTGGGACAGAAAAGTTATTGGCAAAATGATGGATATTGAGGCGGTGAAAACCGATCCTGCCATGGCGGTTAATGGTGCAACCTACAAAGGTAGCGCCGGAAACTTTACGCATATTTATCAAGACACGGATGCGGGGCCAGTTATTCTCGAAGAGAATGCACCCGTGGTACAAATTTTAACGGCAGCAACGCGTGGTGTTATTGCCACGCGCGACTACGATAAAATGTTTTTGCGCCGCTGGGGAGATTGGCTTTACGCGTTGGTTGGATCCATTTTGGATAATGATATAAAACCTAGCGTTAAAGTCGGCGACTATCGCCCTGATACTACGGCTCAACCTTACTCCTCTCTCGTCGCTTATAAAGCCCGTTCGCTCAATGGCATTTGGGCTACCGGCCCTTACCTGCACAATGGTTCGGTACCAACGCTTTATGATTTATTGCTACCGCATAAAAGGGCAGACGATCCGACCTTTGACCCTGAGGGCAATGCGATTGAATATCGTCCCACTGAATTTTTAATTGGCGCTCGTGAATTGGATCCTGTACGCGTGGGTTTTAAATCATCGGGTTACAGTGGCTTTAATTTTCAAACAGCGATTGCTGGCAATGCCAACACTGGCCACGAATATGCCGCTGGCCGAACACCGCAACTGGGTGAAGAGAAACCCTTAGCTGCACTCAACAAAGCACAACGTATGCAACTTCTCGAATTTATTAAAACTTTATAACGATTTCAATCGGGGTTTATGTTTTTAAAAAATCATAAACCCATGTAATAAACTCATGCAGGAAGCGCATAAAATGACAACTAAAACGACTAAAGAAACAATTAAAGAAAAAAAAATAGACACAGCCTTTGATTATCTAGCGGCCTTTGATGCCACACTGCCCAGCAATCAATTCCCGTTAGTGCAACAATGGATGAAAAAAGAACCTCTCGCTTTTTTTAAACAGCTACGCGAACAACGGCCTATTTTAGTGACGCCAGAATGCACCTTAGTGACTCGCTTCGATGATGTAAGGGACTTATTGCAGATGCCTTCGATTTTTACCGTCGACCTTTATAAACCCAAAATGGGGGTTACCGACACTGACGTAGGTTATTTAATGGCGCACGATGATGACGCCCTTCACTATCGCGAAAAATCGCTGATGCAGGGTATGCTGAATCGTGATGATATTCCGCGCGTGCGTAACTTAGTTGCAAAATCGGCAAAGCAAATACTTGATAACAGTAATGGCTCAATAGAAATTGTTAATCATTACTGCCGCACGGTGCCCGCAATATTAGTACAAGAGTATTTTGGCCTCGACGGCATTGATAAAGAGCGCTTAATTGAATGGTCTTATTGGAATCAATACGATGCCTTTCATAACCAACCTTTTGATTTAAACACGAAAGAGAAATTTGATTATATTGTTGCACAGCATGACAAAGTTTCAGAAGAGCTAGTGAGCTACATTGCTAAACTCATAGGCAAAAAGTTTATTGTGGTAAAAGCAGAGCAAACTAAAAATCGTATTTTAATGGGTTGGTATCTACTTAAAAAACTCTTTTGTAAAATATTTGCTATTGAACAAACTGTATCAAAAGACGACATTGTTTATCGCATGCTTCGCTCTAGCTTTGCCGAACAAGTGGACTTTTCATTAGTGCGTGTAGGCGTGAACGCAGGCGGATTATTAATTGGCGCTATCGAAACAACATCGCAAGCCGTATCACAAAGCATTGAGTTTTTTCTTGATAGGCCAGAGCTTCTGCAGCGGGCGCAACAAGCGGCACATGAAAACGATTCTGCCCATTTTGACAATATGGTCTGGGAATCGCTTCGCTTTGTTCCCATAAGCCCTTATATGTTTAGGCAAACATCGCAGCGTTATACGCTAGCAAAAAATACCGATAGAGAAACCACTATTCCTGCCAAAACAAATGTGCTCGCCATCACGCAATCAGCTATGTTTGATGACTATGCTTACGATAACCCTGATGAATTTAAAGCCGACAGAAACGGCTATCACCACTTTAACTTTGGCTTCGCTTCTCACGACTGCTTAGGAAAATATATTGGCATGGTCATGATTCCAGAAATGGTCAAACAGGTATTAATGAGAAAAGAGATTAGCAGTACAGATAAGATTAATTATAAAGGCGGCCCTTTCCCAGAGTCTTACCCACTAAAATGGACGTGAAAGAGTAACAATAAAAAGATTAAACAATAAAAAATCTTAATAAAAAAAATCTACCATTAATAAAAAAAATGCCTATAAAAAAGCGGGCCAAGTTATAAAAATAACTGGCCCGCTTTTTACTTAAATCAACCCACTACTGACGCAGCATGTTTTTAAATTGCATCTGAAATCAATTCATTCAAGACAATCGTTTCATTTCTGTCTGGCCCAGTCGATACGATATCGACACGCGTTTCAATCAATACTTCTAGGCGTTTAATATAATTTTTAGCTTCTATCGGCAAATCATCAAATGATTGCGCACCTACTGTCGATGTTGACCAGCCTGGCATTTCTTCGTAAACCGGAATCAGTTTTTCGAAGTAGTCGCTATCAATTTCTAAGGGTAAAGAATTACCTTGAGCATCTTGATAACCCGTACAAATTTTAACGACTTCTAGGCCATCAAGTACATCGAGCTTAGTTAAACAAATACCTGAAATACTATTAATTTGCACGGCGCGTCTTACTGCCATGGCATCAAACCAACCGCAACGACGTGAACGACCGGTAGTAGCACCGATTTCATTACCTTTAACACCTAAATGCTCGCCTATATCATCATGTAGCTCGGTAGGAAAAGGACCAGAACCGACACGCGTGGTATAGGCTTTTGTAATACCTAACACATAATCTAAATACAATGGACCTACACCGCTGCCCGAAGGAGCGCCACCGGCGGTGGTATTAGAAGACGTTACATAAGGGTAAGTACCATGATCAATATCTAACAATGAACCTTGCGCGCCTTCAAACAATACTGATTTACCTTCACGACGATACTCATGCAAAGTCTCAACTACGTCTGCCATCATCGGCGTGAGTATTGGCACTAGCGCTAAGGCATCATCAATCGTTTTTTGCACATCGACCGCGTCAACTTTATAGTATTGCGTGAGCGTAAAGTTATGCAGATCCATCACTTCACGTACTTTTTCGGCAAATTTTTCTGGGTTACGTAAGTCACCTACGCGAATACCACGACGCGCTACTTTATCTTCATACGCTGGACCAATTCCGCGACCCGTAGTACCAATTTTTGCATTACCGCGAGCAATTTCTCGCGCTTGGTCTAAGGCAATATGGTAAGGAAGAATTAACGGGCAAGAAGTACTTATTAATAACTTCTCTGCTACGTTTACACCTTCTGCTTTTAACTCACCCATTTCTTTGAGTAAGGCTTCTGGACTCAATACAACACCGTTGCCAATTAAACAGGTAACGCCGTCATGTAAAATGCCTGATGGAATTAAGTGTAAGACGGTTTTTTTACCATTGATAACCAAGGTATGCCCAGCGTTATGGCCGCCTTGAAAGCGCACCACGGCATCTGCTTTTGTAGTGAGTAAATCAACGATTTTACCTTTGCCTTCATCGCCCCATTGTGTGCCGAGGACAACAATATTCTTATTCATACTCAAATTTCTCAATGACTGTATTTATCTTTAAACTGTCGAGCCTTTCAACTACGGACAATCACTTAATTTTTTCAACAACCCAGTTACCGGCTTTTTGTACCAGCAAGCTTGTCGGTTTTTCTGTTCCAGCTTCGCCGTTAAAAATAACGATTGAACCAGCGCTTCTTAATTGACTAACAGCATTCCATAGTGAGGCTTCATCACTGCTGGGTGCTGCAATAATTTCACGCTCTGCATTAATTGGCTGGGCAGCTAATGTTGCGCGACTACCAAGAAAATCAATTAACGCTTTTATATCGGTATTAAAGCCCGTTGCCGATCGCTCAGAGCCAAATACTTTGCCAATATTGTCATAGCGACCACCATTGGCTAATGCCAAACCATGGCCGTCGGCATAGGCTGCGAATACTAAGCCGGTGTGATATTCGTAACCACGAATTTCTGCTAGATCAAAATAGACTTCAACCCCGGTAAAGCGCTGCGATATTATTTCTGCTACTTGCGTGAGTTGATCAATAGCATCAATAACGCCTTGACCTAGCGAAGCTAATAGCGCTTTCGCTTCAAGCAACACATTTGCACCACCACATAAACTCGGTAGTTGATACAGTGTTTCGGTGATTGCATGACCCGCCAATAAGTTCGGCAACAAGCATTTTAAATCCGGCAGTGACTTGCGCTGAATCGCATCAAATATTAAAGCTAAATCATCTTGCTCTAATGCGGGTGCCGCGGCCTGAATGGCTTCACGCACGGCGTTATAAATTGATACATGACCTAAATCTAGCGTTAGCTGACAAAGCCCTTTGCTCGCAGTGCCCTGCGCCGAAGTAAATTCACTATCAATAAGCTGTAGCGTTTCTAGCAGTAATGATATCACTTCAATATCAGCAGACATTGAGGCATCGCCGTATATTTCTGCGCCAATTTGCATGGGGCATCGTGAGGCCATTAATGTTTTAGGGCGGGTGTGCAATACGCTACCGGCATAACAAAGACGACGAATACCTTCAGCTTTGAGACTATGAGCATCAATGCGGGCTGTTTGCGGCGTAATATCCGCTCGCACAGCCATACTCTTACCGCTTATTTGATCGGTTAGTTTAAAGCTCTGCGTTTCAATATCTTTACCCATGCCAATTAATAATGAGTCGGTAAACTCAATTAATGGCGGAACCACTAACTGATAGCCCCAACTTTTTAGTAAATCCAGAATATTACGGCGCAGCTGCTCGGCAACCGCTGCCCGCTCGGGTAGCAATTCATCCACACCTTCTGGCAGCATCCATCGATCGACACTAGTCATGTGAAACACCTACTTTGATAAGCACTTTAATTAACATTTTAATCAACTAACTAATTAACCAGCTAATTAACTACATAGAGCAGGATAACACCCGTTATCATACTCGCTAAACCTATACGGCGAATTGTACTATCACTTAACGTTAACATGTTAGCCAGCATCTCTCGCCATTTGTGCGGTGCAATAAAAGGCAGCATGCCTTCAATCACCAACACTAAACAGCCTGCCACTAACCATTCTTGCCACATTAACTGATACCTATTCGGCTTTTGCTTACTGGATTAGTCACTGGATTAGCCACTGGATCTTTAAACGTAAAAAAGCCGGGTAGGCAGCTAATGCCATCCCGGCTTACCGGTAAAGTCTTAAACCGGTTTATTTACCGTCCACACTATTCAAGTAACGGAAGTAATCGCTGTCAGGATCAACTAACAATACATCACCTTTACTATTGAACGATGCTTCATAGGCTTTAAGGCGACGCGAGAAAGCATAGAACTCTTTATCTTTATTATAAGCATCGGCGTAAATTGCCGCTGCTTTTGCATCACCTTCACCGCGAGTATGTTCAGCTTGGCGATAAGCGTCGGCCTCTATAACGACTTTTTCTCTATCGGCATCAGCACGAATTTTCTCGGCTAATTCTAAACCTTCTGAACGGTATTGCTGCGCTTCTTTTTCACGATCGGCACGCATACGATTAAATACCGCTGAGCTTACCTCTTGTGGAAAATCAATTCGCTTAACGCGCACATCAATAATTTCGATACCGAAATCAACGATTGTCGCTTCATGCAAACCTTTAGTGAGTTTAGCCATCATCTGATCGCGCTCACCGGCAACCACTTCGTGCAAAGTTCTTACGCCAATTTCATCACGCAAGTTATTGTTAACACGGTTAGCTAATAATATTTTGGCTCGCTCTTCATCACCGTTAGTGGCACGATAATATTTGCTCACATCAACAACACGCCATTTAATAAACGAATCCACTTCTAAACGCTTTTTCTCTAGCGTGTAAAAACTTTCTGGACGCGCATCAAGCGTTAACAATCGAGCATCCACTTTGCGAATTTCATCGGCAAATGGAATTTTAACATGCAAACCCGGCTTAATATTTTCGCCAACTAATTGACCAAAACGCAATTTAATAGCCGTTTCAACTTCCATAACGCGATAAAAAATACTAGAAGAAGCTAGCAGTAATAAAGCAATAACTAGAATAAATACAGGTAATCTATTTGACATTATCGTGTCTCCGTTCGGCGAGCGCGAATTTGTTCTTGACGTAAGCGCTCTATCACTTCGTTAGCAACCTGACCGACTAAATCACTAGGACGAGATTCGCTGGTAGCAGAAGTGGCAGCTTGCGAAACCATTTTATCCAATGGTAAATACATCATGTTATTACCACCTTCAACATCAATAAGCACTTTAGATACATTGCTCATGACTTTTTCTACTGAGTTTAAGTACAAGCGCTCACGCGTTACTTCTGGCGCTTTGCGATACTCTTCAAACAGTTTTTCAAAACGCTGTGCTTCACCATCGGCTTCGGCAACTAAACGTTCACGATAACCGATTGCTTCTTGCATAATACGCTGCGCTTTACCACGCGCTTCTGGCACTATGCCGTTAGCGTAGGTTTTCGCTTCATTTACAAAACGGTCTTTATCTTCTTTCGCCGAAATAACATCATCAAAGGCTGACTTAACCGCTTTAGGTGGCTCTGCTTTTAAGATGTTAACTAAGGTGATGGCAATACCGGTTTCATAACTGTCTAAGTATCGTTGTAAGCGCTCTTTAGTTTCTTGCGCCATAGCCTGACGACCTTCAGAAAGTACATCACTTGAAACGGTGCTACCTACAACGTGACGAATGGCACTGTCAGTTGCATGATGCAAGCTAGTGATAGGGTCACGGACGTTAAGGATAAATTTCTTTGGCTCAGGAATAGTGTATTGGACCGAAATAGGCACTTCTACAATATTCTCATCTTTAGTGAGCATTAAACCGCGAGCATGATAATCCTGCTCTTGGGTCACTAACACGGTGTAACGCTGATCTATAAATAATGGATTCCAATGCAGACCTGGACCTACGGTTTCATGAAATTGACCGAGACGTAAAACAACGGTGCGTTCTTTTTCATTGACCTGATAGAAGCCCGCAAAGCCCCAGACAACAGCCAGAACAATAACCACTAAACTGATAAGTCCTTTTGGCATATCGCCTCCTGATCCTGATCCCGAACGACGACCACCGCCTGAACCACCGAAAATACCGGAGATCTGCGCTTTAAGCTTATTCAGCGCTTCATCAAGATCGGGTGGACCTTGATCTTGCTGGCTCCATGGATCGTTACTTTTAGGTCCGTCTTTACGACCGCCATTTTTATCCGAGTTATTTCCCGGTTCATTCCAGGCCATTACTGACTCCTGAGATTAAATAGATGTTCTATTAATAGACGCCGCTAAGCATATGCACAAATAACATACACCCTCTAAGGATGTATTCAGTTGTTCATAGTGAGCAACGTCCGAAAATTCGACTTTTATAAAGAAATTGCACTAGTGCTATTATCTCTATAAAGCCGCGTGATTGTAGCAAAAAAATACCCCGTCTTGGATGAGCATCAGCAATGATGAACAGCTCTTACGGAATTAGTACCGTCTTTATTTACTGTTTTGAAACTATTCGGGCAGCGACACATTGGCCGACGCCATTAATCGGGCTAAATCATCACGAGGAAAGCATAAATCGAGCTGGTATTCGCCCTGCTCAGACATTGCCTCTTGGGTTACCGCCCCCACTGAATACAATTGTGCACGTAGCTTCGCCTCATAAGCCGGCAAACAGAGGGTGCCGCGCCAAAACGCCCCACCCAATAATTCGGCTAACGCAGCTACTAAGCCATCAATACCTGCGCCACTTTGCGCCGATAACCACACGCGATAAGGCATATCGTTATCGTCAGTGCCGGCCTTGTCAGTATGCGGCTGCACATTTGGCAGGCAATCGATCTTGTTCATAACATGTAAGACGGGTAGATCACCGGCGCCAATTTCAACTAAAACCTCATCGACTGCACGTATATTCTCATTTACATCTTCGGCTGCGGCATCAATGACATGCAGCAATAAGTCAGCCTCGGCCGCTTCTTCTAATGTCGCTTTAAAGGCCGCTATTAGTTGATGCGGCAAATCACTCACAAAGCCTACGGTATCGGCCAATATGACCTTACCTATTTGAGGTAAATTCACCGACCTAAGCGTAGGATCTAATGTAGCAAAGAGCTGGTCGGCCGCGTACACCGTGGCTTGCGACACTTTATTAAACAAGGTTGATTTACCCGCATTGGTGTAACCAACCAATGCAATGGTAGGTAGCTCAGCGCGCTTGCGTGCCCGTCTACCTTGCTGTCGCTGTGAATTTACTTTCGTTAAACGACCACTTATCCATTTAATACGCTCGCGCAATAAACGTCGATCAGTTTCTAATTGTGATTCACCCGGACCGCGCAAACCAATACCGCCTTTTTGACGCTCAAGGTGAGTCCAGCCTCGCACGAGTCGAGTTGAAATATGCCTGAGTTGCGCCAACTCTACCTGCAATTTACCCGCATGACTGCGAGCACGCTGAGCAAAGATATCCAAAATTAAGCCGGTGCGATCTAACACCTTACAGCACAGCTCTTGCTCTAAGTTGCGTTCTTGCGAAGGACTTAATGAGTGATTGAACATCACAACATCAATTTTGTATTGCTCAACCAATGCTTTAATTTCTGCGACCTTGCCTGTACCAATAAAAAATTTGGGCGTCGCCTTTTTACGTTTTGCGGTAACCAATTCAATAGGCTCAACTCCGGATGAGCGCGCCAAATCAATAAACTCATTCACGCAGGGCTCATACTGATCGGCATTGTAGATATTACTCTCAACATCAATTGGACTATCAACAGAATCAGCAAGTATTACGTTGGTGGCGGCAGCCTCTGCCAATGGGGAAGGAATACTAGCGTCGTCGACAATAGCATTGTCGAAAACAGTGTCGACAGAAGCATCAACCGCTTCGGCGGATTCAGCATTTAAGGCTGCAGCCGAATGATTCGGTGCAGAAAAGAAATCACAATGAACGAGTAAAGCGCGCTCACCGGCTTCGTGGCGATCAAAAAACAAGAGTCGAGCGCCCCTTAACGATGGCTATTAAATAGCATCGATACAATAACCAATGAGATTGTGAAGAATGAAACCAATTTCTCCCGACTAAACGTCGGGAAAAATGAGTCACAGAATAATCAAAGCAAGTATTGACGATTATTCGTTGCCTAGGACTTCTTCGTCATCTTCGGGTGGGTGCTGCATAGGCAAACGTACATTTCGGCCCGGCACAACGGTCGAGACGGCATGTTTGTAAACCATTTGACTAACAGTATTTTTAAGAAGGATGACAAATTGGTCAAAAGACTCAACTTGGCCCTGTAATTTAATTCCGTTTACCAAATAAATGGATACAGGAATGCGCTCTTTGCGCAATAAATTAAGATAAGGGTCTTGTAGGCTATGCCCTTTAGACATGATGATGATCTCCCAAATGGGTTAAAAGAAGAAAAGCTTCCATAAATGTGTGGTTCATTCCTAGCTCACCTTGACCAATATCGGTCGGGATCAAAACGATCCGGCTACTGTGCTAGCAGCTATGCTAGCTACGCTAACAACCATCTGAATATTACAAAGGACTTTACGCCTCAATGAGACGACTAGACCACTGCAATAAATAAAGGATTGCTAGAGATTATCTAGGAAAACAAATGCACTTAATTCAAAATCAACAGACATCGATCAACAGACAACGATCAATAGACAACAATCAAGACAATGAAACAACTAAGCGTATAAGTATGCACGACAGCATTATACACGGTTCGACCACACTTATAGACTAAGTTCCTGTAACACTGAACTAATTTTATTCACAGCGCTCAATTGCGGATCACTCCCAGCCAATGGCTGCTCGTAATCGGGGCATAATCGCTGTAAGTTTGGCCACTTTCGCAACCACGTTAACTGCCGCTTGGCTAACTGACGAGTAGCCGCCGTTCCTTGCTCTAATAATTGACTGCGATCGATCTTATTATCGAGGTAATCCCAGACTTGACGATAGCCCACCGCACGCATAGATGGCATATCGGGATCTAAATCATAATCACTTCGCAGCTGAGCCACTTCTTCTATAAATCCTTGCGACATCATTATCTCAAAGCGCTCAAGAATTCTTGCATGCAAGGCGGCACGATCTTCTGTCCACAAGGCGAATTGTGATACTTGGTAAGGAAAAATATTCTTCGGCTGCCGCGCTTGATGACTGCTTAGCGTTTCACCCGTTGCATAAAAAACCTCTAGCCCACGCTGAATGCGCTGCGAATGGTTAGGGTGTAAAGCCGCTGCCGCTTGAGGGTCAATAGCTTGCAAACGCTCGTGCATCACTTGCCAACCGTGAATGTCAGCATCGGCAAGAATCTGCGCACGAATCGCTTCATCGGCTGGCGGCAAGTCGGCAATGCCCTCTAACAGTATTTTATAGTAGAGCATGGTGCCGCCCACCAACAGCGGAATACGCCCGCGCTCGGTAATGGCCTGCATTAACGGCAACGCATCTCTGCGAAACTCCGCGGCAGAATAAGATTCATCGGGATTACGAATATTAATAAGATGATGCGGCAAACGCTGTAAAAAATCATTATCGGGCTTGGCGGTACCAATATTCATATCGCGATACACTAATGCCGAATCAACACTGATAACTTCAAACGGCCACTGCTCGGCCAAGCGTTCGGCTAAGGCCGTTTTTCCGCTGGCTGTGGGTCCCATTAAAAAAACGGCTGGCGGTAAATGCTTACCTACTGGACTATCCACTCGCTTATCGGCCACGAAGAAACAGCTTATCTAACTCCGCCAAACTCATGGCTGTCCAAGTGGGTCGGCCATGATTACATTGACCGCTGCGCTCGGTGCGCTCCATATCACGCAGCAAGGCATTCATTTCAGGAATCGATAAACGACGATTAGCGCGCACCGAACCATGACAAGCCATGGTCGAAAGAATATCGTCAATATGATTCATAATACGATCGCTAGTACCGTACTGTAATAAATCAGCAATCACATCACGGGCCAGCATTTCAGCATCGGCTGATGCAAGAAACACCGGAATCTGACGAATAATCACTGACTCGGCAGCAACACGCTGCAATTCAAAACCCAAATCTAAAAAGACACTGGCATAATTTTCTGCGCAATCGGCTTCTTTTTCACTGAGCGCTAAACTCACGGGCACCAATAATGGCTGCGCCTGAATACCCTCGGCATCACGCGCAGATTTCATGCGCTCATAAGTAATGCGTTCATGAGCGGCATGCATATCAACCACAATTAATCCGGTTTCATTTTCGGCGAGAATATAAATACCTTTTAACTGCGCTATAGCAAAACCCAGTGGCGGTATTTCACCATCATCAGTCGGCAGCTCTGCGCCATCACCGGCGGTGGTATACAGTTGCTGGTGAGCAGGAGAGAATCCTGATGAAGCCTGTGAGTTATATCCTGAACCAGACTGTCCTGCACCTTGCGCGCCAACACCTTGCGGCCCTGTCCAATTTTGACCATTCGCATAAGCCGTTTGCGGCTCAGCTAAACCCATGGCTTGTTGCTCAGTCACTTGCGCGCCGGCTAATGAGCCTGCAGTAGAACCCGCAGAGTAATTGTTTTGAAAGCTCGATGGATCAGCACCTGGCTGTCCACCTTCACCAATATTATCTTGCGGGCGCACATCGGCTAACACTTTATGTAAAGAGCGATAAATAAAATCATGCACCTGGCGGCTATCGCGAAAGCGCACCTCATGTTTTGAAGGATGCACATTAACATCGACTTGCGAAGGATCTAACGACAGATATAAAACAAAAGCGGGATGTCGCCCATGAAATAATACATCGCGATAAGCTTGCTTCACTGCATGCGCGACTACACGATCTTTAATAACGCGATTGTTCACAAAAAAGTATTGCATATCCGATTGGCTGCGCGAAAAAGTAGGCTGCGCAACCCAACCTTCTAATTTAAAACCACTATGTTCTAACTCTAAATGAATCGCGCTATCAATAAACGGCTGACCTAATAGTTTCGCAATGCGCTGCTCTTTTTCTAACTGACTATGACAGGCGCGCAATGAATGAATAGCACGTCCATTATGAGTAAGACTTAAACCGGTATTAAAGCTGACTAAGGCATTGCGGCGAAACACTTCATCGAGATGATTGTATTCCGTTTTTTCTTTACGTAAAAATTTTCGTCTCGCTGGCGTATTAAAAAATAAATCTTCGACGTCCACTGATGTGCCTTTTGGGCGCGCCGCAGGCGTAACCTCCACCTCCATATCACGCCCGACACTCATGGCCTTCCAACCCTGGTCCGCTTGCTCGGTGGTATTCGCGGTTAATGTTAAACGAGAAACCGAACTAATACTGGCCAAGGCTTCGCCACGAAAACCCAATGTCGAAACCGCTTCAAGATCATCTAAATCATATATTTTACTGGTTGAATGTGAATCTAAGGCGAGCGCCATATCATCTTGCGCAATACCTGAACCATTATCGCGAACCAATACTCGTTTAGTGCCGCCAGCTTCTACTTCGACATCTATTTGGTTCGCCCCAGCATCAAGACTGTTTTCAATAAGTTCTTTTAATACGGATGCAGGCCTATCAACCACCTCACCCGCTGCAATTTGATTCGCTAATCGCGTATCGAGTTTTTTAATCTTTGCCATAAAAAATAATCATTGCTTTTGGATTAATAAATTAAAAGGTTAAACAGGTTAATAGTGCTTTAAACAATTACGACCGCGGAGGAATTTTCAACACCTGACCCACACGAATCCTATCACCCGAAAGACGGTTATAACGCCGCAAATCAGCCAGCGATACTGAATAGCGACTCGCTAATTCTGACAAGGTATCACCAGACTTAATTTTGTAAGTTTTACTGCCGCTTTTCGCCACTACCGATTGACCATTATGATTCAACCAATAAACCAATGTACCCTCAACCGCATGACGATTAAAAAAAGCATCGGTGCCACGCACAATGGCTTTAGCTAATTTTTTCTGATGCGATGAAGAGGTTAAGCGTCGCGCTTCTTTCGGATTAGAAATAAAACCAGTTTCAACCAATACTGAAGGAATATCCGGCGTTTTTAATACCGCAAAACCCGCATGCTCAACGGTGTTTTTATGCAGCTTGGTCACACCTTTCATCTCACGCAAAATCTCTTTGCCGACCAAAACACTGTGATCCAATTTCGCCGTCATGCTTAAATCTAACAGCACGGTCGCTAACATATTATCTTTGTCGGACAACGCCACACCACCAATTAAATCGGTGCTATTTTCTGACGCCGCCAAAAATCGTGCCGAGGCACTTGAAGCGCCACGCTGCGACAAGGTATAAACAGAACCGCCACTAACGGACTTATCAGTAAAGGCATCGGCATGTATTGAGATAAAAAGATCGGCCTGTTTTTCTCTAGCAATCGCTCGGCGCTTACTTAAACCGACATAGTAATCACCATCACGTACTAGCTCGCCACGGTAACCGGGTTGTTGATCAAGTAATCTTTTCACTTCGCGAGCAATCGACATAACAACCACTTTCTCTCGCGCCTTACGTGGACCCAAGGCACCAGGATCTTCACCGCCATGACCGGCATCAATGGCAATAATAATATCGCGCTTACCATTATTATTGGCGGCCGTTTTAACCACCGTAGGTTTTGCTTCGCGGTCATATAAATCGATAACTAAGCGATCGCCATATTGCTGGTTAGCAGCAAGCAAAAAGGTATTCGGTTTTACTGCCACACTCAGATCAAAGACTAAGCGTAAATCTTGTTTATTTCTTTTCGCAACACGAATTTTTTTAACTGGGCTTCGACTAAAATCTAAATCATTTAATTGCGCTTTAAATTTTGCACCTTGAATATCGACAACAACACGGTCTGGATTATTTAAGGTGAAATAATTGAATGTGGCTGTATCCGATAAATCCAATACGACACGCGTATGATCTGGCGCGCGCCATAAACGAACACCATCAATATCGGTAGCAGTGACCAGCGGCGCTGCTAATAATGTCAGCAATACTAGCAACCAAGATAAGTGACGGTGGCTATTGTTTGTCATCAACGCTATAACCATTAATGGGCTCGTTTATTGTTTAGCGAATCGGCTGCATCATTAACGATGGCCGTCGAATGTTGATGCGTTTGTAAACTCAGTAATACTTGATTACCCACGGAAGAGACGGACTCGCAATGCAATTGTCTGCCTAAATTTAACCCTCCCAAATTATCACTCAAGGTCAATATAATATCGGCAGCGGGAATAAAATCACCACCTCGTGCAGGCCATTCAATTAAACAGAGGGAAGAGCCAGTAAAATAATCATCTAAGCCTAAAAACTCTAACTCTGCCGGGTCTGCCAATCGATAAAGATCAAAATGATAGACCTGCCTTAGCTTACCATTGGTGTCCGCAATTTCATAAGGTTCAACCAGTGTATAGGTAGGACTTTTTACAGCGCCAATATGTCCCAGCGCCTGAATAATCCCTCGACTCATGGTAGTTTTTCCGGCACCCAAATCACCTAATAAATAGACGCATAAATTTTGCGAGCCACTCGCTTTATGCATTGCCTCATCTAATACATAAGCGATAGCTGCTGCAAGCTCTCGACCAAAAGCGACCGTCGCAGCTTCATCTGCTAATGCGTAGCTTATGTGATTAGCCCGTTCCATTTTTCGCTCTCATCGCCTTACTAATAAAAATAATGGTTTCTCGACCAAAACCCTGGCCAGCTCAAATCATTACATCAATATCGAAATAATGATTAATTATATCGCATCGCGCATCGCGGCCATAAAAAAGCTATTATAAGAGCCAAACGCTATTAACAACCACTCAGCTCACGAGTTATTTGTGTGAAAGATAAGTCTAATTCTGCAGCCTCAGCATCGACCCTCTCTGAAAATGAGCTCGCCACACTGGCTGACAATATTAAACGCTGGGGCCGCGAGCTGGGCTTTCAACAAGTTGGCATTACCGATACCGAACCTGGTGAGCACAGCGAGCATCTGCGTCGCTGGTTAGATAAAAACCTACACGGTGAAATGGCCTATATGGCCGACCGAGAAGCATTGCGTCGCGACCCCACCGCCCTGCATGAAAAAACCTTACGGGTTATTAGTCTACGAATGGACTACTTACCGCCCGATGTTGAAACAGTAAAGCTGCTAGACCACCCGCGAACCGCCTATTTATCGCGCTATGCACTGGGTCGTGACTACCATAAACTGATTCGCAAACGCATTAAACAACTCTCCGATATGATTATTGCACATACTGGAGATCGCTCGCAGCGCCCCTTTGTAGACAGCGCACCCGTGCTAGAGCGGGCCTTTGCCGAAAAAGCCGGCCTTGGTTGGATTGGCAAAAACGCCATGCTTATTAACTCCAGCATGGGCTCATGGTTTTTTCTGGGCGAGCTATTTACCGACTTACCCCTCCCCATAGATACACCACAAACCACTAAGCATTGTGGCAGCTGCACCGCCTGCCTCGATATTTGTCCCACTAATGCCTTTATTGGTCCTTACGAGTTGGATGCGAGAAAATGCATTTCTTATCTAACGATTGAGCTTAAAGGCAGCATTCCTGAGTCCTTACGTGGCCTCATTGGCAATCGGGTATTTGGTTGCGATGACTGCCAATTAATTTGTCCGTGGAATAAATTTGCTAAACCCACCGATGAAAAGGACTTTAGCCCTCGCCATGGTTTAGACCATGCCAGCATGGTTGATTTGTTTTTATGGACAGAAGATGAGTTCGACAGCAAAACGCAGGGCTCACCTATTCGCCGTATTGGCTATGACCGCTGGCTGCGCAATCTTGCCGTGGGCATTGGCAATGGCGAGAACAGCCCACAGGCGATATCAGCACTTCGCGGCAGGCTGGAGCACTCGCCATTAGTAGATGAACACATTCAATGGGCGTTAACTCGCTTAGCCAATTCAGCCTAACAATCGCCTCATGGTGGGATATTTGACGCCAAAATAGCCAAAATTGCTGTTATTACCGCTTAAATAGTGCCATTTTCTACCAAAAGCAACCCTATTTAATCATGGTAAAAGCTGTACAATGCGCATCCTTTTGACACCGCTACTCACTTCAACAGCCTCCCGAAGCTCCACTATCGTGTTTTGGCTGCTCAGTAATTGGACCTACGCTATCCTCTTTTTTGGACGCTGTCGTCCTACTATCTGGACAACAGTAGCCACTGTCGGCAGATCCTAGAAGCAGACACATCCAATAAATTGGTAATCCCAATCGATTGGTCGACCCAATTAAGTAGGCGTATCCCATGCAAAAAGAACCAGAGCAAACCACCCAAACTGAAGCAGAAGTAGAGCAAGTGACTTTTAGTGACCTCGGCCTTCCCGACGCGCTATTGCGATCACTCAAGCAACTCGGCTACGAAACACCGTCACCGATTCAAGCTAAAGCCATCCCAACCGTTCTTGACGGCAAAAATATTATTGGCCAAGCACAAACCGGTACGGGTAAAACCGCCGCATTTGCGCTGCCCATTTTGGCTAACATCGATTTAAAGCAAACCTCACCTCAGGCGTTAGTTTTAGCGCCCACACGAGAGCTTGCGATTCAAGTAGCTGAAGCCTTTCAAGTATATGCACGTTATATGAAAAACTTTCATGTACTGCCTATTTACGGCGGTGCTGATATGCGCGGCCAATTGCGCTCGTTAAGTCGCGGCGCACATGTGGTTGTTGGCACACCGGGTCGATTACTTGACCATTTACGCCGTAAAAGTTTAAAGCTCGACCAACTAAAAACCGTTGTTTTAGATGAAGCCGATGAAATGTTACGCATGGGCTTTATTGATGATGTCGACACGATTCTTGCGGAAACACCTGATACTCGGCAAACGGCTTTATTCTCTGCCACTATGCCAGACCGTATTCGTCAAATTGCCAAACGCCATGTGCAAGATCCCGTTTTAATAAAGATTGCTGCCAAAACAGCGACCGTTGATACCATTGATCAATCATTCGTGATTGTAAATCAAGGCGACAAACTCGATGCACTGACTCGCTATCTTGAAACACAGGAAACCGAAGGCATTATTATATTTGTGCGCACCCGCGAAGCGACAGTGACGGTGGCTGAAAAGCTAAGCGCTCGTGGCTACAGTGCTGGCGCTATTAATGGCGACATTAGCCAACCGATGCGTGAAAAAACCATTGCTCGCCTTAAGAAGGGTTCATTGGATTTATTAGTGGCAACTGATGTTGCTGCTCGCGGTATTGATGTTGAACGCGTAAGCCATGTTATTAACTATGACATTCCTTATGATAGTGAAGCCTATGTTCACCGTATTGGTCGAACTGGCCGTGCGGGCCGCTTAGGTAGAGCGTTATTATTTGTGCAGCCTCGCGAGCGTCGCCTGTTAGGTATTATTGAAAAAGATACTAAGCAAAAATTAAAAGCGTGGGAAAAACCGACTGCGCAACAATTAGCAGACCAACGTAAAACTAAACTCGCTGAAGATTTAGCCGCTCGTATTGACAACAAAGTACCCGATATCTATCACAAGATGGTTATCGATTTGTGTGCAGCACTGGAACAACCTGCCGAACAAGTTGCAGCCGCTTTATTAAGTGATAAATTTCCGCTCGAACAAATTGCTCCACCACCAGAAAGCAAGAAGCCACGTCGCGATCGTGATGATAGCCGCGGCGAGCGCAGCAATAGCCGTGAGCGTGGCAATAGACGCGATTCTAATGATAGAGATTCAGGTGGCAGAGATGGCGGTCGTGAAAGATCGCCGCGTCGCGATCGTAGTGACAAAAGCGCCATTCCATTTGAGCAATACCGTATAGAAGCGGGCCGTGATCACGGCGCACAAGCTAAAGATATTGTTGGCGCATTAGCGAATGAAGCTGGATTAGATCGCGAGCATATTGGTCGCATTGAATTAAATGGCGACCATAGTATTGTAGGCTTACCGCCGGGCATGCCTAAAGATATTTATCAGCTGTTACAAAAGGTACGCGTTAAAGGTCAGCCGATGCAACTGAGTCGCACGGGTAATGCTGAAGGTAACCGTGATGCCGAGCCTAGAAAAAAACCTAGACATAAAAAATCTGATTTTGATGGCGATAAGCGCAAAGCAAAAAAACCGGCTAGACGAAAGCCAGCAACTGAAGGCTAAGGAGATAATAAAGCATGCTTAAGAGTAATGAATATTTTGATGGCAAGGTAAAATCGATTGGCTTTCAAAGCGCAACCCTACCGGCTTCGGTAGGCGTTATGGCCGTTGGCGAATACCAATTCGATACTAGCCAATTTGAAACAATGACTGTCGTTAGTGGCGCACTCACGGTTAAATTACCAAACAGTGAAAGCTGGAATACCTACAATGCCGGTGATGTATTTACTGTGGATGCGAACGAAGTGTTTGATCTTAAAGTTGAAGTCGCCACCGCTTACTTGTGTACCTACGGAAATTAAGAGCGCTTAAATATCTAAACATTTTTAAAAATAGCGTACTAAAGAAAAGCACTTTTATTGTTTTAACGATTTTTCAACTAAACAGTAAAACAGTAAAAGTGCTAGCGCCGTAAAGGCTGCTGAATATCATCCGCCGATGTAAATAATGATTTTTCTTTGACCAGCGGTGAAGTCGTCGATAAATCAGCTTTGCAAAGCGCAGCACTGTCACTGCCTCTCTCCGGCAGTTCTCGCTTATAACACTCAACGCTTTTCTTGTAATCACCTTGGCTTGCATAAATGCCCGCCAGCTCAGAAAATATACCCGCAACCAACTCTAGATCTAAACTCCCTTCCAAGTACTGCCGTGCTTTTTTATCTAAACCATGATTCAAACAAATTCTTGCCAACGTCAATCTTAATGTCGCGCTTTCCGAGTGCGACTTTAATAGTTGTTCTGCGAAAGCCAACTGCTTAGCAAGTGGCTCGGCAACCGCCAAACCATAAAGTTTTACTAACGGCTCATTATATTCACGCTGCAACTGGCTACGCAATAAACGCTCCGCCTGCTCATATTGCTTACCGACAATTAACTGCTCAGCATAACAAGCAACTAACAGCGCATCTTGTTTAACGCTACTCGGCAAACTTTTCCAACAGCTAAGCAAGCCATTAATATTATGGCTTGCGACTGCACGCATTAATTTAGCGCTACACGCCTCTCTTTCTAAGTTCTTCACGTCAATAGCTGATAAAGCATTATATTTTTTTAACGACGGCAGCAAGTTTAATAAGCTATCCCAATCATTTAATTGCCGATAGACTTTCATTAATGCCGCAAGCACCACAGGGTGATGACTGGCTATTTTTTTAGCGCGCAACAATGTGGCCAGTGCTTGCTCATACTGACCGTTTTGAATTTGCAACTCTGCCTGCGTCAGGCTAATAGCAACATCAGCACCTTGCGTAGAAAGCTCGGCCTTTTTTAAAAAATTATCCACCGCCTTTGCATCACCTACAGCGGAGCTAGCACGTGCTGCAAATAAATAATTGATCAACGGCGTAGAAGAATTATCGGCAGACTTAGCTAATGTTTTTCTCGCCACATCCCAGCGCCCTTCAACAAAAGCAATGAGTCCTTGCGTGGTTCTATTCAAACCTCGCTGACGTCGGTGGTTTTTCGCCCAGGCCAACACCCCGCGTCGCGTACTAAAGAGCATTCGTAAAATCACGACTAAAAAGTAAAGCACCACAAAGGCTAAAACATTAATAGCAGCGGCAACAATAAATGCCATTTCAATAGTCGTATCGCCGACGACAATGAGCACATAGCCACTGCCATTTTCGAGCATTGAAAATAGTACTGCAGATATCGCCAATACAATTAATACAAAAACAAATAGCCGTCTCATAAAGCGGCCTCTTTATTGATTGAAGGCAATTCAGAATCTATTTTTATATCTTCTATATGAGTGTCAAGCTCTGTATCTGGTTTTGTTTTTAATTTTTCTATCTGGCGCTGCTCAGAAAAGAATTGTTTTACCGCCAACAAAGCGCCAGCAATGTCGGGAAGCTCAATATTCACTTTGATGGTTTGCAGCTGCTGTATATCGGCAATAACTGATTGAATGGCATCAGTGTCACTCGCAAAATAATCTTGCAGCCAACGCTCAGCACGATAAAGGCTATCGCTATAGACGGCTTGGCGACCATCCAATAAAGCCAGCTGCGATTGATTAATCATTAACTGTAAATTGCCACGCAAATAATATTGCTGGTCTGGCGGCAATAGCGGCTTAATATCTGAGTCGCGTTGATTAATGACCACCAAGCCTTTTAACTCTTGCCAAGTAGCGCTACCAATAGCATTAACACTTTGCTGCCATGAAGAAAGCACTGAATCATCCACATTGTCTATTTCGACTTTAGCTGTCGTATCAAATGTGGGCATAACAATTAACGGCAACTTATCTAATTGCTGCGTTAATGCTGACAAGCGTAAAAATACGCCATCCAAATCTTGCTGCCCCACTAACAACAATGCCGCACGATCTTCAGCAATGGCTTTTCGAATATCAAAAAATCGCGGATCAGCAAGTGTCAATAATATTTGATCGGCCGTCGCTAATAAATTTAATGCTGTTGTACTGTCTTTCGATATTAAAATTCTTTGATTGGCTAAACGTAATAAATACTCAACTTCAGCCAAGCGCCAATCATCAGTAGTCGTCGATGTTAATGAGCGTAAGCGCCGACCTTGAGAATCAATAATAAGATTCGCATCATCTATCGCCGACAATAACTCCTCACGCTGCTGGTTTTGCTGTGTTAACGCCAATTCTGTTTCATTTTGCGAGCGCCGCAGTGACTGCTGAAGTTTTTGAGTTTGTTGATAATATTGCTTTGAATCTGCGGACAATGACTGCAGCTGTTCTGCTTGCTGAAAGGATATCCAAGCGACATATGCCGTAGCAGCAACGGCAAGCAAAGCAAGTATAAATGCAACCGCAGAAAGTGCAGCTCCTTTTTTATTAGCAGACGACTCTGAGATTGCAGGCTTTTTTTCATCTTGAATAATTATCGCATCCTCAACCACGCCACTCTCTAAATGGCTCTTATTTGCCGCAGCGCTTTTATCTTCCGCAGCGCTCTTTTTATTCACAGAAGCATCTTGAGTATGATTACTGTCTTTATTAGTCATATACGTTTCCGACTGTCACTTTAATTTACTTTTAATGGCAAGGCTGCTTTTTAAAGACCGGCTTTATTTCAACAGCTGCTGATTAATTACTTGCAGAAAACCTTCTGCACTCGCATTCACTGCGATCAATATATTTTTAAATCCATTGCGCTCAGCTAAATCTTTTATACGCTCTGACGGCACAATTACCGGTAAGCCTTCCACCCTGGCTTGCAGTCCGTCACGTTCAACGTGACGATTAAAATTTTCTAATGTTTCGCCACTCGCAAATAAAATTGCTGTTAAATTCTGACCTAAAGCTTGTTCAAATTGCTCACGACTGTATTCGGGATGCTGCCGCTGATACATTTCACAATAATTAACACTGGCGCCTCGCGATGTTAAATTATCGGCGAGTAACTCACGACCACCCTCACCACGAAAAATAGTTATACGTTTTTCACTCACATCAAGCTGACTCAATTCTGCCAGCAATTTCTCGCTGCTATAAGCCGACAAGGCGGCTGATGGTTTTTTTTCGGCCTGGTTATGGCTTTCGTTATTTTCATTAACATTTACATCAACATTAACGTCAACATCCATTGCATGCTTTAACAACCAACCTACATCTTGAATCGCTTTTGCCGTTGCACCACCAATGGGAATACAGGGCAATGACGAAGGCCATATTAGATTGTGCTTCGCTAAAAACTCAGCGGTATATTTAACGGCATTACTGCTAATAAAAATAACAAAATCTTGCTGACTCAATGGCAGCCATTGTTTTTTTATCGCTTCAATTTTCGCCGTGTCAGTAACGGCATTTAAGTGCAATAGTGGCAAACAACTTGTCTTAATCCCTGCGTCAGTAAGCACATCGACTAAGCGATCGGACTGCCCGGCAGGACGCGTCACTAATACACGCATTTTAAAATTACTGATTGTCATAAGCCTGATCAAGTAAAACGCGCGCACCACGTGCCAATAAACGGTCCGCTATGGTCTCACCTAATTGTTCAGCTTGTGCGATACACTGTGCATCATTATGGCTACCAACATCGAAGGTTATTTGATGTTGCTCAATTAATAATTCAGAGCCATCAATTGCGCCTACTCGACCTTCTAGCCTAATGGAATTATCGGCGCCTAATTCTGCGAAGCCTGCAATCGGTACCTGACAGCCGCCTTGTAATCGATAATTCATCGCTCGCTCGGCCAATACACATAGCGCGCTATCAAAATGATGCAGCGGTTGCAGCAAAGCCTGTGTCGCCGCATCGTTACTGCGTAACTCAATAGATAATGCACCTTGGGCAACAGCTGGTAATAAATGTTGCGGTTTAATTGCATAGCTAATTCTATCGGCAAAGCCTAATCGCCGTAATCCTGCCGCAGCCAGAATAATCGCATCGTATTTTCCTTCGTCTAGCTTGGCTAAGCGTGTATTCACATTGCCGCGTAATGACTCGCATTTTATGTCGGGTCGTAACTGCTGCAGCTGGCATTGTCTTCTTAAACTTGAGGTACCAACAATGGCACCTATGGGTAAATCATCTAATGATGTGATGTTAGGGGCACTGCCATCTGGCGCCAAAGGCAACACTAAGGCATCGAGTGGATCTTCACGCTCGCAAATCACCCCCAAGGTTAGCCCTTCGGGTAAGGCCATAGGGACATCTTTTGTGGAGTGCACGGCAATATCTGCGCGGCCATCCAATAAGGCGGCTTCTAACTCTTTTACAAACAAGCCTTTACCACCCACTTTTGCTAATGGCGCATCCAATATTTTATCGCCCAGTGTCGACATAGGTAATAACTCAACGGCTATATGTGGATGCAATTGCAATAAGGCATTACGAATGGTTTCAGCCTGCCATAAGGCCAATGGGCTTTTTCGCGTGGCAATGGTAATGGTGGGGGTTGAACTATCAGTCATGGCGTATCCAATGTAAGCGGCTTATCGATACCATAAAAAATGGCAAGCCAAACAACGGCCTATACAAGTGGCCATCTATTAATTAACACTATGATAAGCAAAACCTTAGGAAATGTCGTTTTTAAAACGGTAAGAAAGGAACACTCTCGCTGATGCAGTAGACCTCTGATCAGCTTTTTACGAATGCTGACGACTATTCTGTTATGCCGTTAAATCCCTATTACTTGTATTTATCTATATTTATTTACTCATTACAGCGCTTTAAGCAGGCGTCTTATTTCAGGCAGATGGCGACGACTCACAACCGGTGTAATATCACTGCCCTCTAGCCGTATCACCGACTGACCATTCTCATCTTCACATTTTTCTAAACCACGAATATAGCGGATGGCAACTAGCGCATTGCGATGCACACGATGAAATTGCTTAGGAAAGCGGCCTTCTAGCTCTTTTAAACTCAGGTCTAAAAGCACCTCCCTACTAGGTGTGTAAGCACTCACGTACTTTTTATCAGCTATTAATGCTCGTATTTCACTGACGGCAAGCAGCTCGTGACCACTTCTAGTGCGCACTGACAAACATTCCTCCGATAACCGCTGCCCTACAGGCTCAGGGACTAAATTCGCTAACTGCGAGCGGTTAACCGATTGCGCCTTGGCCAAATTGTCGACCAACTGTAAGCGCGATACTGGCTTTAATAAGTAACCGACTGCCTGAGCATCAAAGGCGGCTAAAGCATGCTCATCATAAGCCGTACAAAAAATAACCGCCGGCGGCTGATCTTGCTCACTCAATTGCGCTGCTGCCGCCAAGCCGTCCATTTCTGGCATACGTATATCCAGCAATACAATATCGGGGTTTAAGCGCTTATTTGCCGACATCGCTTGCTGTCCATTTTCAGCCTCAGCAATCACTTGGTAATCGTCTAGCGCATCCACCATCGCTTTTAAGCGCATACGAGCCGGTTGCTCATCATCAACAATCAATACTGTTTTTAGCACTGAGTCTCGTATCGACGGCGTGGGTTTTGAGGCATCGGATACTAGAGTTTCCTGTGTTAAAGCATCATAAATTAACGGGGCTGGCTTGCTCATCATCGTTCTCCATTGACTGTGCTCGCTCTTGCTGGCAAGTTTATGGGTAGAATTAATGTTGCTGTAAAGGTATGTAAGGACTCACTTAAGCGTAACGTTGCTGTAGTTTGTGCTGCAGTTCCTGCTGTAACTGAGGCCGGACTAACGGCCTCAGTTTGCGGATAGATAACGGCGAGCCTTGCTCGAATATTATCGAGTGCAATACCGTTATGACTTTTTGGGGCTGGCCGATCCCCTGGTGAGTTTGGCGTCTCACCAGCAGTTTTATAGCTATATTCGATAGGATTTTCGACATCAATACGCAGCATGTCATGATTAACCTGCGCTCGAATAAGCAATGTGCCGCCCGCTAGGGTATTTTCAATACCATGATAAATGGCATTTTCTATTAACGGCTGCACACTTAATGGCGGTAGCTGGCAGCATTCAGCTTCGTTATCTAGCTGCCAATCGACCATTAATCGGCGCCCTAATCGCTGCTGCTCAATGCGTAAATAAGCGCGGCAAACATCCAGTTCTTGCTGCCAAGTCACCAATACATCATTTTGCGAAAGAGAGGCACGGAACAGCGCGGCTAAATCTTCAACGGCTTTTTCTGCCTCTGCAGGGGCATAACTGATTAAACTAGCAATAGTATTCATACTATTAAATAAAAAGTGCGGACGGATTCGAGCATGCAAGGCTTCTATGCGCGCAGCTTGCGATGCTTTTTGCTCGGCACGCCAACGTTGCTGCATATAGAGATAACGTAAAATAAGCGCGGCTAATACGCCAATAATCATGATATCGCGCAGTAACCATGCGAGTGAAAAAGAGGCCCATTTACCCGCAGCATAAACCCACTGCGCCCCGATATTACTGAATAAGGTAACGCCAATAATCCAGCCAAAAATAATCCCGCCAGCAACTTTTGGACTTTGCCGATTGATGCATGACCGCCAATAACTCAAACCGCTCATAGCCAACAGACTAATCCACTGGGCATATAGCGATAACAGCGATAAACGCTGCCAGTCAAAAGTCCCTAAGGGACTGAGGCTCAACACATAAAGAATGACCAGCAATTCGGTAATTAACAATATCGCTAGCAATACAGGTAGACGGCCAAGATTAGGCAGCAAAGGGGACATACTTGATGAGAACGGCGCTTCCATAATTGCCTATCGACTCTATTTTGCTCGACTATTGGTAACTTAACTCTATGAGCCGCTGATTAGAAGCGGCTCTATCTAATCTGATTTTTGAGGCTAACTTTGAGCTGTGTTTGCGTTTTAACCACTTAAGCTGCCTTCCATAAGCTATTAATAAGCTATCAATAAGGTAAGACAACCACCTACTTAGTGTAGTTGCCTTAGCAATGCCGGTAATCTGCCCGCCTCTCGGCATGAGGGCGTAGTTCACAGATTAGCCATAAGATATACTCTGAGGTCTATTTATCTCTAACTAACGGTAACAACATGGGTTCTGATCAACAGCCAGACAATTCTACTGTCGCTTCTAATGGCAATCTTGACGCTGCTTCACCAGCCGGCAGCAAAACACTTTGGGGTGGACGCTTTCAAGAACCTACAGATGCTTTCGTAGAGCGCTTTACGGCTTCAGTCCAATTTGACCAGCGTCTTTACAGCCAAGATATCCAAGGCTCGATTGCGCATGCCACCATGTTAGCGAGCGTTGATGTACTCACCGCCGATGAAGCGAAGCAAATTATTGATGGCTTAAATGCGATTGCCCTCGATATTGAAAGCGGCAATTTCAATTGGTCTATTGCACGTGAAGATGTGCATATGAATATTGAAGCCGCATTAACTGAGCGCATTGGTAGCGTGGGTAAAAAACTGCACACGGGGCGCTCTCGTAATGATCAAGTTGCCACCGACATTCGTTTGTTTTTACGTCAAGCAATTAATGCGATTGCACTGCAGTTAACTCGTTTACAAGAAGGCCTTATTCAATTGGCCGATCGTGAAGCCGCGACCATTATGCCGGGCTTCACGCATTTACAAACGGCACAACCGGTGACCTTTGGTCATCATCTATTGGCATGGAATGCGATGTTAGAGCGCGACTATTCAAGACTTTTAGATTGCCAAGATCGCCTTAATGAATGCCCGTTAGGTGCTGCCGCATTAGCCGGTACAACTTACCCTATTGATAGAGCCATGACAGCCGCCGCATTAGGTTTTAAAAAGCCCACTGACAACTCTTTAGATTCTGTGAGTGATAGAGACTTTGCGATTGAGTTTAGCGCTTGCGCGAGCATTATCATGATGCACTTATCTCGCTTCTCTGAAGAGCTAGTACTTTGGACTTCGAGTCAATTTGATTTTATTGATTTGCCTGATCGTTTTTGCACAGGCTCATCGATTATGCCGCAGAAAAAAAATCCTGATGTGCCTGAATTAGTGCGCGGAAAATTTGGTCGCGTACAAGGCCACTTGGTTAGTCTATTGTCGCTTATGAAATCTCAGCCGCTGGCTTACAACAAAGACAATCAAGAAGATAAAGAGCCGTTATTTGATACTGTCGACACTTTATTAGATTGCCTTAACGCCTATGCCGATATGGTGCCAGCGATTACTGCAAAAACAGATAATATGCGCGACGCTGCGGGCAAAGGTTTTTCAACAGCAACCGACCTTGCCGATTACTTAGTGCGTAAGGGTATTGCGTTTAGGGACTCACATGAAATTGTGGGTAACGCCGTGGCTAAATGCATTGACCTTAATTGCGATTTAAGTGAGCTATCATTAGAGACATTAAAAACGTTTAGTGATGTGATTGATAAAGATGTGTTTGCAATTTTGACATTAGAAGGTTCCGTTGCCAGCCGTAATCATATTGGCGGCACTGCACCTGAACAAGTTAAGCAGGCTGCCGCTAAAGCCGGCAATGCAATTAAACAACGATAAGGTATTAACATGCGAAGCATCACTCCGTTTATACTTTTTTTATCGCTATCGGCTATTAGCGTATGCATAACTGCCTGCGGTCAAAAAGGGGCACTCTATTTGCCGCAAGATAATCAGGCTGGCGATGGTGTTGTAGAGACTGCTATAAAAACTGTTACAGAAACTGCTAACAAAACAGAAGTCACTGAATAACGATTAACTTATATAGATTAGATCGCAGGAATACGCTTAACCCATGTCAGAATTTTATTATCAAAATAACCAGCTAATGGCTGAGCAACTGTCACTAGCCTCTATTGTCGAGCAAGTTGGCACGCCTACCTATGTCTACTCAAAAAAAGCGTTAGAAACTCACTACCTCGCTTATCGTGACGCCTTAGATGCTGACACTTCAAGTGCCGAAAAAAAGGGTGAGCATTTAGTTTGCTATGCAGTTAAAGCCAATTCCAACTTAGGCGTGCTAAGCGTACTGGCTAAACTCGGTAGCGGTTTTGATATTGTTTCTGTCGGCGAACTCGAGCGAGTATTATTGGCCGGTGGCGATCCTGCAAAAGTCGTTTTTTCTGGCGTAGCTAAAAAATCGCATGAAATTACGCGCGCGCTAGAAGTGGGGGTTCATTGTTTTAATATTGAATCTGAAACCGAACTTGAACGCATTGCCTCTATTGCAGACGAGCTTGGCGTTGTTGCCTCTATTTCATTACGCGTTAACCCTGATGTCGACGCGCAAACCCATCCCTATATTTCAACCGGATTAAAAGAAAATAAATTCGGCATTGATATTGATGAAGCGCCACGGGTTTATCAGCGTGCTCACGCACTGCCTTCCATAAATGTTATTGGTATCGATTGCCATATTGGTTCGCAGCTTACTTCACTGTCGCCGTTTAATGATGCATTGAAACGCGTGCTCGAGTTAGTTGACCATTTAGCAGAAGCGGGTATTACCTTATCGCATATTGATGTCGGTGGCGGCCTTGGTGTGTGCTATCAAGATGAACAACCACCTTCACCCGCTGACTATGTTGCCACCTTGCTTAAAACCTTAGCTGGGCGCACACAATCATTAGTGATGGAACCTGGTCGATCAATTGCTGCCAACGCCGGTGTATTATTAACGCGTGTTGATACCATTAAACATAACGAAGAAAAACGTTTCGCTATTGTTGATGCCGCCATGAACGATATGATTCGTCCTGCGCTTTACAATGCATGGATGGATATTTTGCCACTCACTGAAAAAACCGATCGCCCAGAGTTTACTTATGATGTCGTGGGCCCTGTTTGTGAAACCGGTGACTTTCTTGGCAAGGATCGATTACTGGCGATTGCCGAACAAGATTTACTCTGTCTTTGCTCGGCTGGCGCTTACGGTTTTGTTATGGCATCTAACTATAACAGTCGTGGACGCGCCGCTGAAATTATGGTCGATGGCGAAGCATTTCATATTGTGCGCGAACGCGAAACGATTGAAGATTTAGTGCGCGGTGAAAAAACAATTTAGTTTATATTTTAAATTTAATTTTCACTCGATCATTTCAAAAATACATCAATCTAGATAGCTGAGTAGGTTTTATTTATGCAATTGCGATTTACCAAAATGCACGGACTTGGCAATGACTTTGTGGTGATTGATTTGCTATCGCAAAACGCTCAACTCAGCCCTGACCATATTCGCCATATTGCCAACCGGCATTTAGGTATTGGCTGTGATCAAGTATTACTGGTAGAGCCACCCACCACTACAGACACCGACTTTCATTACCGCATCTATAATTGTGATGGCACTGAAGTAGAACAATGTGGCAATGGCGCCCGTTGTTTTGGAAAATTTGTCACCGATAAAAAACTCACTGGCAAACGGCAGTTAAAAGTTTCAACCAATACCGGCCTCATTAATATTGATGTTGTCGATAACAATACCTTTAGGGTCGATATGGGCGTACCCAATTTTGATCCTGCGTCGCTACCTTTTACGCCAGACCTAGCGCTTGCCAATGACACGCAGACGAACACCTATACGATTAATCATACACAAGGCAGTAGTGACATTAGCATAGCCTCTATGGGCAATCCGCATGCAGTGCTGGTGGTAGATAATATTGATACCGCAGACGTTGCCGGTCTAGGTAAAGTGTTAGAGTGTCACAGCCAATTTCCCAACAATGTGAATGTTGGCTTTATGCAAATTATTTCTCGCAACCGCGTTAAATTGCGCGTGTTCGAGCGAGGCGTTGGAGAAACACAGGCTTGCGGCAGCGGAGCTTGCGCCGCCGTGGCAACAGGTATCAATAACGGTTTACTTGACGCCGGAGTGGATGTAGAACTTATTGGTGGTCAATTAAATATTCAATGGTCAGGTGGCAATACACCGCTTATTATGACCGGTAGTGCGACGAAAGTATTCGACGGGAAAATGACATTATGAGCTCAGCCACAATCAGTAATGAAAAAAATAATTCGCAAACTGACAATGCTAACCCAGTATTGTCAGACGAAACGGTTGCTAATTTTTTGACTAACAACCCCGATTTTTTTCACCGCAACCCAACCATTTTATCGGAAATGTCGTTACCTCATCAAAGTGGTAATGCCACCTCTTTAATTGAACGCCAAGTAGCCATACTCAGAGAGCGAGGCATACAAACGCGACACAAACTGGGCGAACTGATTGAAGCCGCTAAAGAAAATGATAACTTACTCAATACGACTCAATCATTAGTGATTGATCTCATTAATGCTGACTCACTTAATAGCATTTTCACGCTAATGCAGGCAGAGCTTCACAAAAAATTTGCTATAGAGTCAGCCAGTGTCACGTTAATTACTGACGCGGCAACACAGCAACAATATTCCATAGACGCTGACTTTTTCCAAAATACCGATGATGCTGAGCAAACAATTTCAGGTATCGTCAATAATAATCAATCGCTGTGTGGCAGCTTAAGAGAAACTGAAGCCGCCTTTATTTTTAGCGACACAAAATACGCTGTAGGTTCGGCCGCTATTGCTAGCAACACCATCAAACGTAGCACTGGCTCTGACATTGTCGTTATGCTGGCTGTCGCGCATCACAGTGCCGACCATTATAATAGCGACACTGGCACACTGTTTCTCGACTACCTTTGCGACATACTCACTGCGTTAGTTAAACGACAGTTATCATGAAAGCAGCCTTCGCGTCATGCCTGACAATTCTTCGATAAGCGTATTGTCTTCTGACAAAGACTCGCTAAATAAGGCGGGCGCTTTATTTATTGACTATCTCACTTCAGTACGCCGCTTATCGCTACATACTATAGTCGCCTATAAGGCTGACCTTAATCACTTTTATCGGCATTGCGAATCTTCAGATCGTCAAACGCTTAGCAGCATTGATAGTGAATGGATTCGTCAGTACACCGCCAAATTGCATCGCCAAGGCTTAGCGCCAAAATCCATTCAACGTAAGCTTTCATCTATTCGAAGTTTTTTTAATTTCACCAACCAGTATATGGAAGGCCATGCTTTATCGGTCGATCATAATCCTGCTGATGGCATTCGAGCGCCTAAAGCCAATAAAAAATTGCCTGTGACTATGGATGTCGATCAAGTAAAAGGCCTATTGGATAATGCACTGATTAGACCGGCACAATCCGCCACTTCAAAGACAGCATCCGAAACCGACAGTAAACTTAGCATTCGTGACAAAGCGATAATGGAAACCTTTTATGCTGCCGGCTTAAGGCTAGCTGAGCTAGCCTCACTGAATATCCATGATATTGATCTAAGCCAGGCACAGTCGCTTATTACGGTTACTGGTAAAGGGAATAAGCAGCGTATCTTGCCGCTAGGCCAGGCCGCTATTAGCGCCATTCAGCATTGGCTTACTGAACGACCTACCATGGCGACTGCTGATGAACCCGCGTTATTTGTCAGCACACGTGGCACAAGACTTTCTCATCGTGCTATCCAACAGCGTCTTAAGGTTGCCACTCAGCATTTAGAATACCAACAGAACTTGCACCCCCATATGCTTAGACATTCCTTTGCCAGTCATATGCTGGAGTCCAGCGGCGACTTACGAGCCGTGCAAGAATTGCTGGGGCATGCGAATTTATCGACCACTCAAATCTATACACACTTAGACTTTCAGCACCTTGCCAGTGTTTATGATGACGCCCACCCTAAAGCTCAACGAACGGCAGAGCAAATACACGCAGACAATGAAGTCCGCGAAGCAGCAAGCCAGAACAATAATGACGATCCAAATAAAAGCGACAATGCAAAAAAAAGCGACAATGACCATGCCCATTAAAGCCATTACCTTTGATTTAGACGATACCTTATGGCCATTAAAGCCAACGTTAATGCATGCTGAACATGAAACCTATGAATGGCTTAAAATTAATGCAAAATCATTAACCAATCAATTTAGCCTTGCGGCTCTGTCTGAGTTTCGTTTCACGTTGTTTAAAAATGACATTCGATTTAAAAATCAAATTAGCCAAGTACGAAAAGAGACGATTAAAGCCTTTGCGCTTCGCAGTAATTACTCAGAAAAAGAAGCCATAGAATTAGCAGAGCAAGCTTTTAACGTACACTATAAGTTAAGACAAAAAGTAAATTGCTATGAAGGCGTTGAAGAATTACTGTCGTTGCTCAGTAAAAACCATTTACTAGGCACTATCAGCAATGGCAATGCGGATGTTAAGCAGACCTGCATAGGGCATCATTTTTCTTTCGCGCTATCGGCAGAACATATTAATGCCAGCAAACCCGATGGGCTTATTTTTGATACCGCACTTAGCCGTATTGAAAGCCTAATGGGCCAAGCTTTAGATCCTTCTGAGGTTGCTCATGTAGGGGATGATTTTCTATGCGATATCGTAGGCGCAAAGCGCGCAAAATTTAAAGCCATATGGCTAGATGGTCATGAACATAAGCATAACTGCATAAAAAAGCATGAGTATCAAAAAGGGAAGGATGAAGATCAATCTGAGGGAATAGTGGCTGATGCAATTATCAGCCACATAAAAGACTTGCCGACGGCGCTAACAAGTCTTAAAAGCTAAACAAATTATTTAGCTTAATTAAATAGGTCGGCTGCCGTAATTACTTTCTGGCTTACGTGGTGGATCACCCATTACGTTTGCCGCGACATTACTGATTTTTCCGCCACCGTTTAAAAACTTTGCGACTTCATCATCTAATACAGAACGAACACGTTCACGACTCGCGGTGTTGCGTGTTTCAGCCACTTCATCTTTAGAGCCAATAAAAGAAAGATCAACCGCTGCTGCTGTATCTTTTTTAGCATTAGCTGATTGCGCTTTAGTTGCTTTTTTTACATCTGATTTTTTCACGGTAATACTCTCGTTACTCTCGTTTACACAAAAAAACACACTATGTCTGGCATCGCCGACATTTCAAGTATGTATATTTATAGCTAAGATTAGCGAAAGCGCCATTGTTATTTTGCTAAAACAGCGGTCATTCATAAGGATTGTTCTCGAACCAGCTCCAGACCACTAGATGTAGTAGCTGTCTCTTTTGGCGAGCACTAAAAGCAAAACGGCATTATTTCTCATGGTTTTTTTATTGAAGGATTAGCGTATTTAGAGTGACCGGCCTGTATGCCTGAAAAGTCGTTGTTGCACACCATAATTCGGAATAGCTACGAGACAATCTAACCATTGTTTTTAGTTTTATACAGGGAAAAAAAAGGCCGCTAATGCGGCCTTTTTAACTATCAAAGATATTGAGTTGCTATACAGCATCATTACCTGTTTCACCGGTACGAATACGCACTATTTGCTCTAGGTTAGCAACGAAAATTTTGCCGTCGCCAATTTTACCTGTATTAGCTGATGAAGTAATCGCTTCAATAACGACATCGACAAGCTCATCACTAACGGCGATCTCTAGCTTCACTTTAGGAAGGAAGTCGACAACGTATTCAGCACCTCGGTACAGCTCGGTATGACCTTTTTGACGACCAAAACCTTTTACTTCAGTTACCGTTACACCTTGTACGCCCACATCAGATAATGCGCTTCTAACGTCATCAAGTTTGAACGGTTTAACTATGGCTGTTACCAATTTCATACGGTTGCTCCTAAATTCTAATTTTATCTGCATCTCTTCGTGCAGCACTGTGTTCTAAGGTACTGTTTCAGTGGAAAAATGGCAAGTAATCTGGGCGTGGAAGTGCTGAATTTAGCGGATGTTTGCTCTGTAATGCTGGTTTTTTAGTCTTTTTGATGGATCGTGATTTTTGTGCACAAAAATGGGGCGGTTTTTATTTTTTTTATCTTATGAATAAGCGGATAACGTGGGTTGATATACCTGGTGCTTATGTATCATTTTCAATTGCTCTGCTACTCGATGGGTGTGGGCTGGCAGTCGAAGTCCTGTCCTTTAAGCGTTATCTAAAAGTATTCTTATATTCTGGTTGATTGCTTTGTTTGTTTGAGTTTTAAGTTCAAGGTCGTCGGGGGTGGCCCGACAGCCAGAGTCTAGTTCTTTAAGCTCTACCTGATAGTATCGTTATATTCTGGTTTTTTACTTTAATTTTTTTAGTTTTCAGTTCAAGACCG
>Ga0209196_1000280_pt1 | contig 41623 bp, 38 predicted proteins | sample COGITO_mtgs_1105_5_FD_184801 | JGI IMG/M metagenome (GOLD analysis project Ga0209196, IMG submission 184801) | Pelagic marine microbial communities from North Sea - COGITO_mtgs_110509 (SPAdes) (version 2) | ecosystem: Environmental > Aquatic > Marine > Epipelagic ... | reverse complement strand
TTCCCAAACAACACCATCGTATTTCTCAAAGAAGGTAAGATTGGAGTTATTATTGTCATTTGAATCATCACTACTACAAGCGAAAATTAATAAAGCGGAGAATAAGAGAAGTTTTTTCATAATTAATTTAGATTACACCATAAACATACGAAATATAAACTTAACCTATTTACGTGGTTTAGAAATAGCAGAACTAAAAGAAGAGGATATGCCTATGGTATAAAAAAAGCGTCACTAAATTTAATTAATGACGCAAATTATTAAGTCGTTGATTAAAGCTAAAGAACTTCTTTGACTTCAAGTTTAATTTTATTGGAAATGAAATCAAACTCACCTCTCCATTGCATTATTTTTCCATTTGTTAATGCATCATAACTATATCCAATAAATTTATCCCCTTCAGGACGTGTTACGCCTTGAAGAGTTGCTTCTGTTATTCCTTCCGGTGTTTGAGACCAAGCAAATCCTGTAAACTCTCCTATTCCATTAGTGTTGTTTAACTTATTAGTAAAGTGCATTGTGATATTAACTCTGCCATAAGGTCCTGCTTCTCCAGAAGCTGTTATCTCATATTCTTGAGCACCTAAGGTTTTAGCTGATGTTATCTCAAAATTTGCTTGAAACTGTTGGCCCATTTCATTTTTCTGAGCAAACATTAGTGAAGATGAAATAAATAAAGCTAAGAATAATAATTTTTTCATTTTATTAGTTTTTTGGTTATTGATTTAATCAAAATTATTAAAAATAATTGCAAAAAGCAATTGAATAAATAAAGAACATAAGTAAAAACTACTTAAGAGGCTTAGAAATAGCAGAACTTAAAGAAGAAGATATGCCTGTAATATAGAGCTTAAGCACTACGATTTTATAAACATTTTGTAAATAACTTTTAATTAAACAACCTCAATAAATCACTATCTTACATTGTTCTTATTTAGATATTTAAACATAAAAATACAAAATGCTTTTATGTTATTTATATATTAATATAGAACACTATAATTCCATATTGGTCGGTATAGCATTTGAACTGCCGAGTACTTTAAGCACCTAATAAAAGTTGGACGCTTATTGGTTCAGGTAAATTAAATCTGCGTAAGAACTGCAACTGTTAAACCTTTTTATGTTTCGTTGTACGCCAACAGTTATACAGCTTACCCAGTCAATTAGCTAACAAGATATTAGCAACATCACTTAAACATAAAGGAACAGGGGGCGTATCAAGTCTTTTTTATATTTATTTATAAGTTTTATAAGAATATTATTTAGATATTTTATAGTTGTTTAAGTGCGGCGGTTTGAGACCGCCTTATTTATTTGAAAACACAAAATTATCTCTAAACATTTATATAATTATAACACTAAATAACGCATTATAATGGGGTTTAATTCAGAGACAGCAAGCGAAGCTGGGAAGACAAGCAAGAGAGGTAAATCATTAAGCATAGACCTTAGAAACAACCTTAAAACGCTTATTACACACATACTAAATGACATAGATTATAATAGTCTATCAAATACACAGAAACTAAAATTATTAGACATCGCTTTGAAGCATACTTTACCTAAATTATCTATAGAGAAACATATAAATGAAGAACCTCCAAGAGAGTTTCAAATCAATATAATTGGAGACAATGGAGAGGTGCTTGAAACACATAACAATGTATTAGACGAGAACTTTAATTTTAGTGATATGGCAGGAGGAAATAGCTCTAAATAGAACCAAACAGAACCGCTTAAATACACGCTTAAAACAGACAATGGAAGCTATAAAGTAGAAACTACTGACTTGCCATTACCAATAACTAAAGTTGAAAAGATAGCCCTTTAAAGATTTTTAATCCCTAACGAAACGCACTGAAAAGCCGTCTCGCTTGTTATCGCCGTACCTGTCTAGGTCACTGTCACTGTTGCTCAGGCTGCGGTCCCACGCGTTATTCGCACTGAGCTCAACGGAACTCCAAAAGACTGCAAGGCCCCTAACGTCAAACAAACCATTGCCGTTACGGTAGCCCTCAGGGAAAGCCTTAAAACCGCTGCTGTTGTTTAAGCTTTGGTCATTGCCTATTGCTCCTGCTTCTGTTGAACTATTCCACCCTGTGGTGGATGCCATTGCTTTGGCTATTTTGTTTTCTGTGGTGGTACCGTCGTAATTATAGCCATTGGCTATGAGGTATTCTTCAAGGGTAGTCCACTCTGCATCTGATGGTACGTGCCAACCCTCAGGTGCAAATTCTTTATTTGGGGTGTTGGGGTCTGTGTCGTGGATACCAGCAACAGCATACCAATTGTAAAGTCTTGGCTTTGTGGGGTCGTTGTTGTAATAACACCAAGCACCTGTTGTAAGGTTTGCCCATTCGTTAACATCTGTAACCTCTGGAATAAGCGTGCCATCTCTATAAGTAGTGTGGCAAGCATTCTCAACAGTCCATTCTTGTGTTCCGTAAACAATACTTGGATAAGGCGCTCCATCACAACTTCCTGTTAGCTCATCGGTGATAAAACTAACTTCATCGCCATAAAAATCTCCAAAATTATTAGTCAGAAATGCCCTAACGTAATAAGTAGTATTAGGTTCAAGACTTTCAATAGTAGTCGTGATGTTAGTCCCATTTACATTGACTTGTGTGTCTTCTAATGTAGGCTGTATTTCAGTAGAATAAACAAACCCTTGTTCAGTATTGTTAGGTACGTCACAGTTCTCTGAAACGATACTTATAACACCATTTAAAGTAGCTGAGGTTTCTGTTATATCTGTAGCAGCTTGTGTGGTTAGAGTTGGCTCGTAAACACAAGGATTTCCTCCGTCATCCGAGCAAGCGAAAATTGTTACAGCTAAAAATAAGTAAAGTATGTTTTTCATAATAAACTGGTTTATACTTCAAATATACCAAAAAAAAAAATAGACAACATTCAATGTAGATATATTGCCTTCAAATTAGCCGAAAACAGCGTTAAAACGATTATTAGTATAGAGCGAATAGATAAGCTTAAATACAAGCTTAAAACAGACAATGGAAGCTACAAAGTAGAAGCTACTGACTTGCCTTTTCCTATTAGTAGAGTTGAGAGGTTTAAAACAATCTAATTCTTAAATAATTAGTTCTGTTAATTTTCAAGTCAAAGTATAGTCCGTAGTAGTTTAAGAAGTTAACTATATGAAGAAGTTTTTTCATTGGTTAGTGTTCTATTTTATTTCATTACAATCGATACTGTGCAGCCAACAACTTATTTGACTTTTTTTTATTTATTAAAGTTTTAATTTACTCTTATATAATAATAATAAACACATTCTTCGCAGTCATCTATAATATCAATATCAGAACACCCTGCAGAGTATGTATATGTTACACATTCATCGTCTACAGTGTAGCAAATTTTATTTCCATATGCTTCGCTTTGATTATCTTCGAACATAAAGGAGTATAAATAATCCTCGCCATCAACAAAATAACCCTCGCTAATGGGTTCACCATATTCTGAAACCAAACTATAATAATCTTCACTGTCGTAGTCTATAGCCATATTTCGGGCATCTGATTGGGAAGTAGAGCCATCAAAATCAGGACAATCAAAGTCTAAGGAGTTATCACTCCCATCTCCACTGCTTGAGCAAGCGAAAATGAATAAAGCGGAGAGTAAGAGTAGTTTTTTCATAGTTAAATTGGTTTATAATTCAAAGATAACAAAAAACATTTCATAGAATTAGTCCAAGTTTAGTACTTATTAGCTCAGTAGCTTTGGAACAAAGCGTGTTGAGAAAAGGGCTAAAAGTGAAAAGAACAGAAATGTCTGTCAATTGTCTGTCAGTTTTTAGTAAATTTGCCTCGTTCTTTGAGATGTTTAAAAATTAAGTAAGAAATGGCTTTTAGTAGCTTTTCGAGACTGGTTAGAGAGTGAGAGCCACAAAAAAAGCCCTTACATTGCTGTAAAGGCTTTATAACTGGCTCCTCCTCTTAGGCTCGAACTAAGGACCCTCTGATTAACAGTCAGATGCTCTAACCAACTGAGCTAAGGAGGAGTGTTTTTTTGCTATTGCGAGCGCAAATATATAGTATTTTTTATTTTCTACAAATAGAAATTTAATATTATTTAATCAAAAACCGCTTTAAAAATATCATTCCCATTCGCAAACAATACGAGTGCAATCAAAATAAAGAATCCGGCGGTTTGGGCATACTCCATAAACTTGTCACTTGGCTTACGTCCCGACACCATTTCATAGAGTAAAAACATCACGTGACCACCATCCAAAGCAGGGATGGGCAGTAAATTGAGCACCCCTAACATAATCGATAAAAAAGCGGTGATTCCCCAAAACGATTGCCAGCTCCAAGTGTCCGGAAAAATATCAAATATGGCTTTAAATCCACCAACACCCTTATAAGCACCAGTACTTGGTGAGAAAATAAGCTTCAATTGCGTCCAATACGAAGATATTTGTGAGGTAAAACGGTCCAAACCAACACCAATACTTTCGCCAAACGTATAGGAGTTTTCAACGACTTTAAAGTACCCTAGTGCTTCAATAGTAGAATAATTAGCTCCTTTAATTAATCCTAAGTTTCCATTGGCATCAATTTGAAGGGTTTTAGTAAGTGTTTCTCCAGCTCTTAAAATAGTGGCACTTACAGTTTGTCCTTTATAGTCTGAAGCCAAAGCCTCAAATTCATCAAAATACTTAAAAGATTTGCCGTCTATACTGGTCAACAAATCGCCTTCTTGTAAATCTTGACCCGCATTTAGAGAGCCTTCTGCTATTCTACTAACAATAAAGGGACGTCTTAATTCAAAAAAGGATCGGCTTTTACTACCGCTTAATCGCCCTAGAAAGTCTTCTGGGAAGGTGACGCTCATGGATTCACCATCGCGTTCAAAACTAACCAATTGCGCCGATAATAGGTTCTTTCTTAAATCCGAATAATTTACAATCTCTTGACCATTGATCGCTGTAATATTATCGCCTGTCTGTAATCCCAATTCAATGAGTAAGGGATTTGTAATTAAATAACCATCTTTAATGCTTTTCGCATCAATATCCGAATCGCCATACGAAAACGCCATGAAAATATAAATCACTGCCGCCAATATAAAATTCACAGTCACACCACCCAGCATAATGATGAGTCGTTGCCAAGATGGCTTTGAACGAAACTCCCAAGGCTGTGGTTCTTGTGCCATCTGCTCTGTGTCCATGCTCTCGTCAATCATCCCTGAAATCTTTACATAGCCCCCCAAAGGCAACCAGCCGATTCCATAAACAGTCTCACCAATTTTCTTTTTGAATAACGAATATTTGACATCAAAAAAGAGGTAAAACTTCTCGACGCGCGTTTTAAATAATTTAGCCGGAATAAAGTGGCCTAATTCATGCAGCACAATCAATAGTGAAAGACTCAATAAAAACTGTGATATTTTGATAACAAATTCCATGTTGTATGTGTAGGATTAAGTGAACAAATGTAAAGTTTTCAATTTAGAAACAAAAACTTTATTAGGATGCTTCATTTTTAGGAAGATATATTCAAAATTCTCTGTTCTGTATTGTATTTTTGCAAGTATAATGACACCACTATGAATGCCTTTTTAAAAAAATACAAACTCTTCATAACCACCCTCTTTGTGCTGTCATGCATTATTATCACGTTGTTTTACAACATTCTAAAACCAGTCAAAGTATTGCCCATCTATCAACCTGCACAAGTGAATTATGAGTTAGTAGATAGCACCATTCAGCACCAAAAAAAATACCATCGCATTGCCGATTTTAGCTTGATCAATCAAAATGGAGACACAATTACACAAGAATTTTACAAAAATAAAATCTATGTCGCAGACTTTTTCTTTACAACCTGTCAGACCATATGCCCTATCATGACTGATCACATGTACGAAATTCAAAAACAAACCATTACCGATCCTGAAATTCTATTACTCTCACATTCGGTAAGTCCAAAAATTGATTCCGTTGCCCAACTCAAACGCTACGCCAAAAAAAAATTGGTCAATAGCTCCAAATGGAATTTAGTGACTGGCGATAAAAAACAAATTTATGAGCTGGCACGTAAATCCTATCTGGCAGTGAAAGACGCTGGCGACGGTGGTCCTTATGATATGATTCATACCGAAAACTTTATGTTAATTGACAAAAAGCGACAAATTAGAGGTTTTTATGATGGAACCAATTTCGAAGAAATTGAGCGTCTTCTTAAAGACATAAAAATTTTAAAAGCATCGTATAAAAACTAATCTTTTTAGTACTTTTGCTTCTTTAAAATGAATCTAAATAAGCATGCACTTGACCATAGCAGACCTTAAAAAAGGAGAAAAAGGTACCATTACCGACAGCTCATCCGAAGACATTCCATTAAAGCTATTAGAAATGGGATGCCTTCCAGGAAATACAGTGCATTTACTTCAATTGGCACCCTTTGCAGATCCGATGTATCTCAATGTTAACGACAGTTTTTTGGCCATTAGAAAAGAAACTGCCGCTCTGATTATAATCAAAAAAATAGATGAGTAAACAGATAAACGTTGCGCTAATTGGAAATCCAAACACTGGAAAAACATCGGTGTTTAATGCCTTGACAGGTCTCAATCAAAAGGTTGGAAATTACCCTGGAATTACGGTCGATAAAAAGCAAGGCATCTGTAAATTATCACGCGGAGTTAAAGCTCATATTTTAGACCTACCAGGCACCTACAGCCTAAACGCCTCCTCTTTGGATGAGAATGTGGTCATTGAACTACTACTCAATAAAAATGATAAAGACTACCCCGACGTTGCAATTATTGTAAGTGATGTCGAAAACCTAAAGCGAAACTTACTGCTCTTTACTCAAATTAAAGACCTTAAAATCCCCACTATTTTGGTGATTAACATGAGTGATTTAATGAACCGTAAAGGCATTTCCTTAGACATAGAATTATTAGAAGCAAAACTTCATACCAAAATAGCCCTTGTAAGTACCCGAAAAAATAATGGCATTCAAGAGTTAAAACAACTCATCGAAAATTATAAAACGATTTCTAAAGAAACCTGTTTAGATACAAGCTCAATTGACACGGCTTATTTTGAAAGTTTACAAAAAGCGTTTCCAAATCAAGATGTTTATAAATTATGGTTGGTCATTACTCAAGATGCAAATTTTGGAAAAATCACACGTCAGGAATTAGATATTTCAAAATTTAAAACAAAATCAAATCAAGAATTAAAGCGATTGCAGCAAAAAGAAGCCATCAAACGCTATCAATTTATCAATTCAATTTTAAAAGAAGGACAAACCATAGATCGCTCTAAAGCTACTGGATTAAGAAGTAAATTGGACCGTTTACTAATTCATAAAGTTTGGGGATACGTGATCTTTTTCTGGATTTTATTGACCATTTTCCAGGCAATATACGATTGGGCAACAGTTCCTATGGACCTCATCGACACTACTTTTGCGAGCTTAGCTGAATGGGTAAAAAACACCTTTCCTAATGGTGGAATGGTCACCGATTTGGTGGCGGAAGGGATTGTATCGGGGATTGGTGGCATCGTCATATTTATTCCTCAAATTGCCTTTTTGTTTTTATTCATTTCGATATTAGAAGAAAGTGGCTATATGAGTCGTGTGGTCTTTTTGATGGATCGCATCATGCGGCGATTTGGGTTGAGTGGAAAAAGTTTAGTGCCGCTAATTTCTGGGACAGCTTGTGCCATTCCTGCAGTCATGGCCACCCGAAATATCGAAAACTGGAAAGAACGTCTCATCACTATATTAGTCGTCCCGTTTACAACTTGTTCAGCACGTTTGCCTGTGTACCTCATCATCATCGCATTGGTAATTCCAGAAGGTTCTATTATTGGATTGAGTTACCAAGCACTAACCCTGATGGCATTGTACCTGCTCGGGTTTGGAATGGCTATATTTTCAGCTTACATCCTTGATAGAGTTTTAAGAACAAGACATAAAACATTTTTTGTGGTAGAAATGCCAAACTATAAACTACCCCTACTGAAAAATGTTATTATTACAGTAATTGAAAAAACAAAAACATTTGTGTTTGAAGCTGGGAAAATCATTTTAGCAATTTCAATTATTCTTTGGGTCTTAGCATCTTATGGCCCTGGAGATAAATTTAACAATGCGGAAGCCTATATAGAACCCACCACACAAACCTCCTATGAACGAAACGATCAAATCGCAGCTTTTAAGTTAGAACACTCTTATATTGGAATTATTGGAAAAACAATTGAACCACTAATTAAACCTTTGGGGTATGATTGGAAGGTTGGTATTGGATTGGTTGCGTCTTTTGCCGCTCGAGAAGTCTTTGTGGGAACATTAGCAACAATTTATAGTGTAGGTAGTGCAAATGAAGGCGAAAATATTGACACTATTAAAAACAAAATGCAAAATGAAACCTATGCAGATGGCACAAAAGTATTCACACTAGCTTCGGGAATTTCGTTGCTGTTATTTTATGCGTTTGCCATGCAATGTATGAGTACATTAGCAATTGTAAAACGCGAAACTAAAAGCTGGAAGTGGCCGATTCTTCAGCTCATTGGAATGACGGCCATCGCTTATATTTGTGCGTTGATTGCATTTCAGTTTTTAAAATAGTACAAGATGAACGATACCTTTCAAACAATCATAATTGCTTCCTTATTAATTTTGGCACTTGCCTATGTATTCCGAAAACAGCTTTGGAAATCCAAAAAGAAAAACAATGGTTGTGGCAACGACGGTTGTGGATGTTAACCTAAAGCAACATCTAAAGTCATCATCACTATAAATCCACCAATAAACCCAAGCGTTGCAATATCGGTATATTTATCGCGTTGCGTTTCGGGGATTACTTCTTCAACCACTACAAAAATCATCGCTCCCGCAGCAAATGCTAGAGCATAGGGTAAAATAGGGGTGAAAAATGTCACCGCAACGGCGCCAAATACAGCTGCTATTGGTTCTACAATAGCCGACAATTGTCCATACCAAAAACTTTTAAACCTACTCACTCCTTGACGTCTTAACGGCATAGAAACAGCCAGCCCTTCTGGGAAGTTTTGGATTCCAATTCCAAGGGCTAATGCTACAGCACCCCCAATTGTTGCTTCTGGAATTCCTGCAGCGACACCTCCAAAGAGGACACCAACAGCCAACCCTTCTGGGATGTTGTGAAGTGTAATTGCCAATACCAATAAGGTGGTTCGATGCCAAGGCGATTTGACGCCTTCTTTTTCACTTTCTTTAAAATTAATGTGCAAATGTGGGAGCACTTTGTCAAGTCCAAATAGAAATAATGCCCCAAAACCAAACCCAATGGCTGCAGGAATCACTTTAAAAAACCCTTCTCCTGGACTCATTTCAATACTTGGAGCCAATAAACTCCAAAAACTTGCTGCGACCATGACACCTCCAGTAAATCCGAGCATCCCATCTAATAGTCCACGATTCATTCCTTTGAAAAAAAACACAAGAGAGGCCCCTAAAGCCGTCACAACCCAAGTAAATAATGAAGCATAAAGCGCCGCTAAAATGGGGTCTATACTACTAAGGTAAGAAATAATCTGATCCATGTTTTTTTATAAAATTTTGCGCAAGTTACTAAATCCTTTTTTCTTTTTGAAGTTGTTCGTAAGCTTCTTGAACCTTTTTAAACTTTTCTTCCGCCCCTTTTTGATGCTCCTTTCCTAAGTGTGAGACTTTATCGGGATGGTATTTTTTAGCCATTTTTCTGTACGCCTTTTTAATTTCGGAAATTGTCGCATTTGAGTCGAGTTCTAAAATTTTATACGCACTATCAGAGCTGTTATAAAACATGGCTTTGATACTCTCAAAATCTTTGGGGTTAATCCCTAAATATGAAGCGATAAGCGCAATGGCTTCCACTTCAGAATCGGCCACATGATGATCTGACTTTGCAATCCCAAATAAAAAATGAACCAGTTGAAGGCGTGAGGCATGGTCCATCATTTGACGAATTTGCAAACAGACTTGACGAGTTGAAATGTTGGCTTGTTTGGAGATTTCTCTAAATAAATTAAACGCTTGGTTGGCACGTGCTTTGCCATACATTTGAACAAATTGTGCACGAACAAAATCCAATTCTCGCTGGTCCTGTTTGCCATCTGCTTTGATGACAATCGATGCCAAGATCAACAAGCTGACTTCAAAATCTCCCGAACGTGTTTCCGATTGATTTTGAGAACGAACGCTGCCACTTTTAGAAGATGCGTCTAACATACTTCCCACTGCCAGTCCAATAATTGCCCCAATTGGTCCTCCAAATGACCATCCAATCGTCGCTCCTATCCATTTTGAAAACCCCATATATTCGTGTCCTAATTAAATTAAAAATCAAACCTACAAAAAAACAACAGAATCAGTTGACAACCGCTGTGATTTCTGAACTAATTTATAGTCAATTTAACATTTGTCATCTTTAAAAATGAATATAATTGCCCGACAAATGTGTATCTTTGTGCTTTAATTAAAAAATAAAATATACATGTATCCAGCAGAATTAGTAAAACCCATGCGTGAACATTTAACGCAAGTAGGTTTTGAAGAATTACATACCGCCGAAGCTGTGGACACTTCTTTAGCAAAATCTGGCACGACTTTAATTGTAGTCAACTCGGTTTGTGGTTGTGCAGCAGCCAATGCGCGTCCCGGTGCCATCATGAGTTTAAGTAATGATAAACGACCGGCTCAAACCGTAACTGTGTTTGCAGGCGTTGATAAAGAAGCCGTTGATAAAGCCAGAGCACATATGATTCCTTTCCCTCCAAGTTCGCCTTGTATGGCCTTATTTAAAGATGGGGAATTAGTACACATGCTTGAGCGTCATCATATTGAAGGACGACCAGCAGAACTGATTGCAGAAAACTTAATGAATGCGTATAACGAACACTGTTAGTAGCATTTAAAAACTTACAAAACCAGACAGAGATGTCTGGTTTTTTTTGGTTTAATTAGCCTAAAACCTGAACCAAATCTTCGATTTTGGTGAGTAACTGAACTTTAATCGTGGTATTTTTAAGTCCAATTTTATTGTGTTTGGAAATGAATATAATTTCATAGCCTAATTTTTCTGCTTCCAAAATACGTTGATCCACCCGTTGAACAGGTCGGATTTCACCAGAAAGTCCAACTTCTCCTGCAAAACAAACGTTTTTAGCGAGGGCTTCGTCATCGTTAGAAGACAAAATCGCCGCCACAACCGCCAAATCAATTGCTGGATCATCCACATTGATTCCCCCTGTAATGTTTAAAAACACATCCTTTGCACCAAGTCTAAAACCTGCCCGTTTTTCTAAAACAGCCAAAAGCATATTGAGGCGTTTGGCATTAAAACCTGTTGCACTACGCTGTGGGGTTCCATACACTGCGGTACTGACCAATGCTTGGACTTCAATCAATAGTGGGCGAACCCCTTCGAGGGTCACTGCAATAGCATTGCCAGATAGGGCTTCATCTTTTTTGGAAATTAAAATCTCAGACGGATTGGTCACTTCCCGTAGGCCTGAACCCAACATTTCATAAATCCCCATTTCATGAGTGGATCCAAAACGGTTTTTATGGGCTCTTAAAATTCTAAACACATGGTTTCGATCGCCTTCAAACTGAAGAACGGTATCTACCATATGCTCTAATATTTTTGGTCCTGCAATAGAACCATCTTTAGTGATGTGCCCTATTAAAATAACAGGCGTTGCCGTTTCTTTCGCAAATTTAATCAGCTCACTTGTGCATTCTTTGATTTGAGAAACGCTGCCTGCAGACGCCTCTAAATAATCACTTTGTAAGGTTTGAATCGAATCAATAATCACCACATCAGGTTGAAGGGCTTCGATTTGCTTAAATATATGTTGTGTTTTTGTTTCGGTTAAAATGTAACAGCTGTCATTCAGGGGCTGAATACGTTCTGCCCGCAATTTGATTTGTTTTTGACTTTCTTCGCCAGAGACATAAAGTGTTTTGTAAGGTAGTTTCAAGGATATTTGCAACATGAGTGTGCTTTTCCCTATCCCAGGCTCGCCCCCCAAAAGTGTAAGAGATCCAGGTACTATCCCACCCCCTAAAACGCGGTTTAACTCCCCATCAGCCGTGTCCATTCGAACCGTTTTGGTGGTGTCAATTTCAGAGATTTTTAACGGTTTTGAGACCCGGTTTGGAGCACTTTGAACTACTGTTTTCCAATCTTTTTTATCGGGTTTCTGAACGAGTTCTTCAGTAATTGTATTCCAAGATTTACAAGAGGTACATTGCCCTTGCCATTTGGCAAATTGAGCCCCACAGCTCTGACAAAAAAAAGTGGTTTTAACTTTAGCCATTAGAATCCGTATTCTTGTTTAATTTGATCTGCTCTGTCGAACATATCATCTTTTGTATAGCCTTCGACTTCCTCGAGCGTGTAGGCAGATCTATAGATGTCCATTGCTTTTTCTGGCTTGCCTGTTTCTTCATAATACCGAGCGATGTAAAAACTAGCAAGGACGGTGTTGGGATGTTGTTTATTTGCAATTTTGCCTAACTCTTTAAAATATTCAAATTGTTTTGTTTTTTGAATTGCAGCCGCAATGGCTCTAAAATCATTAACGAGTATTTGCTTTTTGATTCCAAATAAGGTTTCAATCATGTCATATTTTTCAATAAGATAATCCACAGGCGATGTTTCTAAAGTTAAGATATGATTCTTATATTCTTCCTTGCTAATCGGTTGATATACTAAAAAGATGCTTTGGAATGCTTTTGGAATGGATTGTGCTACAAGTGAATAATGATTGGCATCATCAAAATTATCAAACCCATAAAGGAGGTTTTCGTTTTCTATGGCAGAAATATTGTTGTTCAGCGCCATAATTTGTTTGTGATTACGCTTGAGGTCTAAAGCTGCAGTCGAGAGATAATAAAACGTTTTAGACTTACTTTCAAGGCTAAGTCTGTTTGTGAGATTTTCTTCCATAACAGAAGACAAGCTTGGGCTCAAAGCTACAAAGGCATTAAAAACAGGACGGTCCTTAAATAAATAATAATTGATGAAATTTGCTGTTTTACCATGTCCTATCGCGACTCTAAAATTGAGGGTGCGATAATTTTCGCTCATAAAATTGAGGAGTTCATTTTCTATAAAATCATAAAACTGAGCCCCTGTTTTAGAAGGCAAATAATCATCCATTGAAATATAACAATCTTCTGATCTTGAACCGTCTTGGTTGACCCCTACCACAATGGCTTCTGGCATGTCCTCCCAGTAAGAGTAATAATCCACATTTCCAGCAACTACTTCAAAAAGATAATCTCCATCAAAAACAACTATTAAAGGATAGTATTTTTCGGAATTTTCTTCATAGTTTCGAGGAAGTTGGATTTTCAATTCACGAGAGGTTCCTAAAAACTCGGATTCCATCGATTCATAAACTGTCTGAGCTAACGTTAGATTAAAACATAGCAAGAATGAGAGGACAAAAAACTTCATATATAGTTGTTAAACGTTTGTGTTGCCAAGTTAAGAAAATAACCGAACACGAAATATATTATTCTGAAGTTTGTTTTGAATATAATTTGTTATAAATCGGTAAAAAGAATAGTGAAAATCCGCCCAAGACAATAACCATTAGCGTTTGAGACGTCCACATAATCCATCCAAATGCTCTGCTAGGATCTTCTTGAAAATTAAATAGTGTAAATGCAATAACTATGGCCTCAGGATAGGATCCTATCCCCCCGTTAGTTACTGCAATGCTAAAACTTGCAAAAATAAAACCTATTAAAATCGCTGAAAACGGAAGTTGACTTGTTTCTTCTAAAGAAAAAGAAGTGACGTAAAACATCAGAACATACATGCCCCAAATAAAAAGTGTATGAAAAATAAACGCCCATTTTTTTTTCATTTTTAAAATACTGGTAATCCCTTCAAGTAATCCACTTAAAACAGATTTAATTTTTATCACAGCTTTAGATTTCCCTCTTTTAATCATTCGTGTCAAAAAAACGATTACAATTAAACTTGCGATTGCCAAGGTCAAAATTTGGTTTGTAGAAACATGTAACTCCTTAATTTTTTCGGAAAATTGTATGAAAATAACATCAAATTGTAAAATAAGCGCCATAGAAATAATGACTAGCATCACTAGCATATCTGCGAGACGTTCTGAAACGATCGTACCAAAGCTTTTTTCAAAAGGGACGCCTTCGTAATTCGTAAGCACAGATGCTCTTGCAACTTCACCGGCTCTTGGAATCGTGTAGTTTATAATATAGGTTGCAAAAACAGCCATGATACTATTTCCTAACTTAATGTTATAACCCATAGGTTCTAACTGAAATCTCCAGCGGTACGCACGCGATAAATGACTAAGCAGTCCAAAAAAAACACCCAAACCAACCCAAAAATAGTTTGCATTTTTGAAGTATTCTAACAATTGAGAGATGGATGTTTTGGAAAGTGAATACCAAACCAACAGCCCAGCTAACAAAAGTGAAAGGCTAATTTTAAGAGCTGATTTAAGTTTCTTGTTCAAGAAATTAGTTTAATAGATTCGTATCTTCATTTGGAAATACTAAAGACGGTTTGAATGTTTTAGCGGTTTCTATATCCATAAAAGCATAAGTGATTAGGATCAAAACATCGCCAATAGAGACTTTGTGTGCCGCAGCTCCGTTGAGGGTGATTTCTCCTGAATTTCTAGGGCCTGGAATGACATAAGTATCTAAGCGCTCGCCATTATTATTGTTGACCACTTGGATTTTTTCGCCTTGAATAATATTGGCAGCATCCATTAAGTCTTCATCAATAGTAATACTCCCTATATAATCAAGATCCGCACCAGTGACCTTTACGCGATGAATTTTAGATTTTACGACTTGTATTTGCATAGTTTTCAAAGGTAATTAATTTAAAGCGATATTGTCAATTAATCGGACATCTCCTACAAAAACCGCAATAAATGCACGGTATTTGGTTTGCTTTTTTTGTTGAATGGGGACTAAGTTTTTAGACTCCGAAATTTGAAAATATTCTAATTCAAACAAAGGGTGGTTGCTAAATTCAGTAGTGACCCAATAAGAGATATCAGAATGTTTTTTGGATTTAAATTTTTCTTTAACGGATTGTAGGGTTTTATAAATTAGAGCCGCTGATTTTTTTTCTTCATCGGACAAACGGCTGTTGCGTGAACTCATAGCGAGTCCGTTGGGCTCGCGCTCAATTGGACAGCCTACAATAGTTACTGGTAGCTGAGTAATCTCAACCATCTTTTTGATAATTTGTAATTGCTGAAAATCCTTTTCACCAAAATAAGCTTTGTTAGGTTTCACAATTTCAAACAAGCATTTTACGATCGTTCCAACACCATCAAAATGCCCTTTTCTAAACTTGCCTTCCATTTGAGATTCCAACCCTCCAAAATCAAAATGTTCAACTTTTATTTTGGATCCATAGACATCCTCAATTGTTGGGGCATAGACCAGAATTGTAGATTTGGAAAGTGTTTCCAATAACTGAATATCTTCAGTCAACGTTTGTGGATATGTATTTAAATCATTTGGGTTGTCGAATTGTGTAGGATTTACAAAAATACTGACAACTACTAGCGTGTTTTCTGCCAAAGCAGTATTGACTAAAGACAAATGTCCTGTATGGAGCGCCCCCATCGTTGGCACAAATCCCAACGAAAAAGAAGGGGTGCTTTGCTTGGAAATAAAGGCACTTAACTCAGCTTTAGATGTATAAACTCGCATTTAGTAAATAATTAACAGTGTGCAAACTTAAGGTATTACTGCTAATCTGCATAAAATTTTGTATTTTTGCGTGTTTTTTGTTGACAATGCCAAAACTTTTTTAATTTATGAAAGATAAGAGAATATTATACGTTTCGTCCGAGGTTGTTCCATATTTACCTGAAACAGAGATTTCCTCCATGTCCTTTGAAGCGCCGAGAATGGTGAACAAACAAGGAGGGCAGATACGAATATTCATGCCGCGTTATGGAAACATTAACGAACGAAGACATCAATTGCATGAAGTGATTCGCCTTTCGGGAATCAACTTAGTGATCAATGATTTAGACATGCCTTTAATTATAAAAGTAGCTTCGATTCCAAAAGAACGTATTCAAGTATATTTTATTGATAATGAAGAATATTTCAAACGTAAGGCAACATTTACGGATGAAAATGGTGAATTATTTGATGATAATGATGAACGTGCTATATTTTTTGCAAAGGGAGTTATAGAGACTGTAAAGAAATTAAATTGGGCTCCCGACATTATTCATGTCCATGGTTGGCTCGCTTCTTTATTGCCCTTATACCTTAAGCAATACTACAAAGACGAACCGCTTTTCAAAGAAAGTAAAATTGTAACTTCTATTTACAATCAAAGTTTTGACAAAACCCTTAATATGGACATGGTTGATAAAATTAAGTTTGACGAAATTGAAGACACGCACATCAATAAGCTCAAAACACCTAGTTATACGAACTTAATGAAAGTCGCTGTTGATTTTTCAGATGGCTTAATAAGGGGGTCTCAAGAACTTCCAGAAGACTTAGAATCCTACCTAACTAATTGTGAAAAACCTGTACTAGATTACCAATATCCAGAAGCTTTTGCAGAGGCTTACACCGAATTTTATAACACACAAATCTTAAAACTTGTCCCTTAAATATGAAATATTTTAAATCCGTATTATTTAAATCAGTTTGTTCTTTCTCTCTGATTTTTATAATTCAAGCCTGTGATAATGAATTTTCCGAAATTGGAACCGGAATTGTAGGAACTCCAGATTTTGAAATTGAAAACGGTTTATATCCCGTAAAAACTTACAATAAAAAAATTACGCCATTTCAATCTAATGGACTCTTTGAAAATCTTTTAGGCTACTATTACGACCCTTTATTTGGCGACTCTAAAGTTCATTTTGTAGGGCAATTAACCCCCCAAACGCTAGCACCTGATTTTGGAGACAATACAGAGTTAGACTCTGTAATCTTAACAATTCCCTATTCAAGCACTGCAAGCACTTCTGAGGATACAACAACCTACGAGCTTGATTCTTTATATGGAAGCAGCCCTATAAAATTATCCGTCTTTAAAAACAATTATTTCCTAAGAGACTTTGATCCGAACGCCGACTTGAATGCTGTTCAAAATTATTATTCCAACGGAACTTTGGCGCAAGGCGAACTCATGGGAAGCGCTGACCTTGAAGGAGAGCTAATTTATCAAGATGACACCTATTTTCCAAGTGCAAATTCTATAGAATTATGGGAAACCAATGAAGACACTGATGAGGTTGAAGTCACCTCTACATTACAGCCAAGTTTAAGACTCAACCTGTTTGGAGGTGAAGTAGAAGAGGGTGCCTCAGCCCCTACTACCCTAGAATTTTGGGAAGACTTGATTTTATTTAAGGAAGGCGATGAAGTTCTGAACACAGTCAGTAGTTTTTATGAGTATTTCAGAGGTCTTTATTTTAAAGTAGAGCCAACAGCTCCGCAGCAAGGAAACCTAATGCAACTCAACTTTTCTTCATCCGATGCAAGCGTGACCCTGTATTATAACTATGATAAAACCACAACCACAGATGATGGAACGGAAACAACCACTAACGCTCAAGGAGAATATAAAATGACTTTCACAGGTAATCGTGTCAATATTTTTGAAAACGACTTTAATACTTCTGTATTACAAACCATTGAAGACACAACGACAGATGCAGAAGGAGACGACTATCTTTATTTAAAAGGAGGCGAAGGTTCAATGGCAGTGGTGGAATTGTTTGCTGACGAGGAAGGAAATTCTGAAATAGATCAACTGAACGAATTTAGAGAGGTTAATGACGGCGTGGTAACTGTAAAACGCTTGATAAACGAAGCCTATTTAGAGTTTTATGTCGATGAAACACAATCGAATACAGATGTTCCCAACAGAGTCTATATCTACGATTTAGAAAACAACATCCCTGTAAGGGACTTCTATTTAGATCAAACTACGAATACGGTTTCTTCCGATTCTAAATTCACACATTTGGTGCCTTTAGCAACCGAAACAGATGCTGATGGAACGGAACAAAAGAAATATAAAATTAGATTAACAGAACATCTAAATAATATCATTATAAGAGATTCCACAAATGTGAAGCTTGGACTTGTGGTGTCTTCCAATGTAGGGGCAATTACCTCAAGAGGGTTCCAAAATAGTATTGATTTAGAAGAAAATATTGTTATAGAAGGTGCACCAATCGGAACTGTATTGTCTCCCAAAAGTGTTGTTCTTCATGGGAACAACTCCCCAAATACTGCTAAAAGAATCAAACTCAATATCTATTATACCGAACCTAATAATTAATAACATATGTGTGGAATTGTAGGATACATTGGCCATCGAGATGCCTATCCAGTAATACTAAAAGGACTTCAACGATTAGAATACAGAGGTTACGACAGTGCCGGAATTGCGCTTTATGATGGTTCTGAGATTAAACTCTCAAAAACCAAAGGAAAAGTTGCCGATTTAGAAGCTAAAGTTTCTAAACAAATCAATCCCATAGGAAATTTAGGAATTGGCCATACGCGTTGGGCAACTCACGGAGTTCCAAATGATGTCAATTCACATCCTCATTTTTCTAATTCTGGTGATTTGGTTATTATCCATAATGGAATTATCGAAAATTATGGCGCGCTCAAAAAAGAACTCATAAAAAGAGGCTATAAATTTTCGTCAGATACCGATACAGAGGTTCTAGTAAACCTGATTGAGGACATTCAAAAAAATAACAATTTAAAACTTGGTAAAGCTGTTCAAGTTGCACTTAACCAAGTAGTAGGTGCGTATGCTATTGCCGTATTTGATATTAAAAAACCGAATGAAATTGTCGTGGCTCGACTGGGAAGTCCACTTGCAATTGGCGTTGGCGAAAATGAATTTTTCATAGCCAGTGATGCCTCTCCTTTTATAGAATACACCAACAATGCGGTGTATTTAGAGGATGAAGAAATGGCAGTTGTTAGGTTGCACAAGCCATTAAATGTACGAAATATCAAAGATGATAGAATCGTCAGTCCCTACGTTCAAGAGTTAAAAATAAATCTTGAGCAAATTGAAAAGGGAGGTTATGATCATTTTATGCTCAAAGAAATTTTTGAGCAACCAAACGCAATTAAAGACACTTATAGAGGTCGATTGTTATCTAACGAAGGCATTATAAAAATGGCGGGAGTTGAAGATAATATGGGTAAATTTTTAAATGCCAACCGTATTATTATCATCGCCTGTGGAACATCATGGCATGCAGGATTAGTCGCAGAATATATTATTGAAGACCTCGTCCGAATCCCTGTAGAGGTGGAATATGCTTCAGAATTTCGATACAGAAACCCTGTGATTTCCAAAAATGATGTGGTCATCGCCATTTCTCAATCTGGAGAAACAGCCGATACACTAGCCGCAATCAAACTCGCTAAAGAAAAAGGGGCCTTTGTATTTGGAGTGTGTAATGTAGTAGGATCCTCAATTTCGAGAGAAACACATGCAGGTGCTTACACCCATGCTGGACCCGAAATTGGTGTGGCTTCTACCAAAGCATTTACCACACAAATTACAGTGCTTACCCTTATTGCATTGCGATTGGCAAAAGCCAAAGGTACTATGTCAAGTTCTGACTTTAGAAGACATCTTGTAGAGTTGGAGACCATTCCTGAAAAAGTCGCGGCAACTCTTAAATCAGATGCCCTCTCAAAAGAAGTGGCGGAAATCTATAAAGATGCCAAAAACTTCCTATACTTAGGCCGTGGGTTTAATTTTCCTGTGGCTCTTGAAGGAGCTCTGAAACTCAAAGAAATATCTTACATACATGCCGAAGGGTATCCAGCAGCAGAAATGAAACATGGACCTATCGCGCTTATAGATGAAAACATGCCCATTGCAGTCATTGCAACCAAATTTGGGCATTATGAAAAAGTAGTGAGTAATATTCAAGAAATCAAATCTAGAAAAGGAAAAATTATTGCAGTAGTCACCAAAGGGGATGTCCAAGTTAAAGACATTGCTGACCATGTGATTGAAGTTCCTGAAACCTTAGAACTGCTTTCGCCACTTCTTACCACCATTCCTTTGCAATTGTTGTCTTATCACATCGCTGTCATGTTGGACAGAAATGTAGACCAACCTCGAAATCTTGCTAAATCAGTAACTGTTGAGTAAGTAACTACTTGATTGTCAAGTATTTAGGTCGATTTCTGAACCTTCTATTTTTTTAATAAATTGTACATTAGAAGTACAAAAAACACGATAACACAGGTGTAAGTTATTATATCTATTATCACATGTTCAATCAAACCTTCAAGAAAGTAACCGTTTACAATTACGATAAACATACACAAGGACATGATCTTTCCAATCCCTTTTGGTTCACTCCCAAGTCCTAATAATTCCCAGTATTTCATATATTAACTAGAAGTTATCATCAGAAAAAATCTATAGTGTCAAAAAGTGTCAATGTATTATTAAGTTTTATTCCATCACAGATTGATCTCAACTCTTCCTTGACTGATGAATTCAAAGTATCATAAGACTTCCTAGAATAGTAAGTCAAATTTTTCATGTCATTAGATATTGTTTTTTCCATACTATAAATTGAGTTACAAACCTGTTTTAGTGATGAAATAACATCAGTTAATTTTGAATCAATACTTGTTATTTTTCTTGATATTTCCTTTTCCCAATTTGATTCAAAAACTCCCAAATTATCAAATGTCTCATATATTTCGTAATAAGAAATCATATCTTTTGTTAATACAGAAACAACCATATTAGTAGAATGTATTACTAATAAATCGTAATTTTTGATACTCATTCTTAGTACCTCTAGAACTATTTCTAGTTGAGAATTTTCCTCTATATCTTGGAGTACTTTAAATATTCTTTTTAAATTATTTTTTTTAATTTTTATATAATTATTTAAACTAACAAAATTCTTAATTAGTTTAAAGTCAATTTCAACAATAATGTCTTGATTTTTTTCAACAATATCTAATAATACATCGTCACAATCTAAAATATCAAGTTCTCCATTTTGATCTTTATCAAACTCCTCTAGAATCAAATTATTTACTTTTTGGATTGTTTTAGTTTTTTCATTTAGTTTTATTTCGTTTTCTCGATCGATAGAAAGTTTTATGTCCCTACTAAAATCAAGAACAAAATCATTAAGTTCATTATACAATTCCACTAAAAACTCCTTATCATTTTCTGATAATAAATATCCGTTATTATAATCTTTGTTTTCAATAAAACTCCAAAAGTTAACATAACGTGAATATTTTAGTACAGAAGGTCTTTCATCTATCACTCTAGGATCCTCAAAAAAATTATATTCTGGTATGTATCCTTTATCATTAAAAATTTCATTTTCGATGAAAGGATATAGTTCTATTGTTTCAACATATTTTTTTGATGAAAAGAAGGATTTTTCTTCTTTGACTAAATAAATGATCTTAATTTTAAAACTGTGAAGATATCCTATTTTGGGTAAAAATCCAGGGATGTTTATTCCAATATTTTGGGGGAAACTTCCATGAATAGACTCATTCCAGGTGAAGTTTTTAACATCCTCATCCCATTCCTTTTTATAATTAGATTTAATAATTGGACCCTCCATTGTAAGTCCATTTTTTTTTATAAAAGTTTCATATTTCCACTTACCCTTTAAGTTTGAATTAATATCTATATTTTTTAAATAATGTTTTGACTCAGTGAAAGAATCATATTTAATTTCTGACTGAAATCCACCATATTTTAACATTAGTTTAAATATTATTTCGTATCCTTTCTTTTCCCACATCAATAATTTTAAATTTTGTTCAGTTTCAATTTCATGATCAGAATGAATCCCTTTATAGGAATACCCCACCTGTTTTTGATAAACTTCATTATTGAAAAGAAATATTTTTTCGGAATCTTTTAAGTTTTGGTAATTACTCATAACTATTTTTTTGCCTAAACAAATTTAACATAATCTATCGACTAATATATACTAAAATATCTTTTACAGTAGGTTTAAACTCTCGATTTATTCTCTTTTCTCTAATCTTACCTTTCTTGTATATTGAATAGATATAGTTGTGTATGAGGATTGAATCTGTTCTTATAGATCTGTAACCTTTCTCATATAGTACGTAACTAATTCTTTTGTATCCATATCCTTCAACCTCTTTAAGTCGTTTGATTTCGTCGAAAAGTTTTTGTTGGTATCCTGTGTAATGTGTAGTTTTGGTAAGTGTTGAAGTTTTAATACATATGGTAAAGGTCATCATGATTGAATTGTATGAAACTTCCCTTTTAAACCAATCCGTTACTGTGGAGTAAACTTCTTGCATGTGTTTTTAAGCTACTGATTTTCAATTAATTAAAATAAAAACCTTGCTTTTTACAGAAGCCCAAAGGGTCAAATCAATAATATTTGTGCTGAAATTTAAGAAATATTAAATTTTTAATGCTTAAATTTGATATTACTATAACCATACGATATTAAAACAATTTAATTTATGAAAACAATTTTAAAGACTTTAGTCTTTCTTTTCTGTGTTGCATCTTTTGCACAAACAACAGTGAAAGGAACTGTCAACGATGCTAGTGGATTACCATTACCAGGTGCCAATATTATTGTTGTTGGAACTTCAACAGGAGTCGTTACAGACTTTGATGGTAACTTTTCTCTAAACGTTGATCAAAACCCTCCTTTCTCTATTCAAGTGAGTAGTGTAGGATTTGAAACACTTACACAAGAAATCACAAAGAACAATGAAACATTAGCACTCGTTTTAAACGAAGGAAGCTTCCTAGATGAGGTTGTTATTTCGGCGTCTCGAACTCCAGAACGTATTTTTGAATCCCCAGTTACGGTGGAGCGTTTTGGTATTAAAGACATCAAAACATCTGCATCTGCTGATTTTTATGGCGGTTTAGAAAACTTGAAAGGAGTAGATGTTAATACCAACAGTTTAACATTTAAATCTGTAAACACACGTGGATTTGCAACATTTGCAAACAATCGTTTTATGCAGCTTGTTGACGGAATGGACAACTCAACTCCAGCACTTAACTTTCCAATCGGAAACTTAGTAGGGATGATTGAAACCGATGTACAAAGTGTCGAATTACTTCCAGGTGCATCGTCTGCACTATATGGTGCCAATGCTTTTAACGGGATCTTATTCATGACTAGTAAAAATCCTTTTGATAGCGATGGAATTAGTACAAGTTTAAAAAGAGGAATCACTTCTCAAGAATCTGCTGGTGACAATACGTACACAGATTTAGGAATTCGAGTGGCTCACAAATTTAGCGAAAAGTTTGCTGCCAAGGTGAACTTTGGATGGCTTAAAGGAACTGACTGGGCTGCCACAAGCGAAGTGGATAGCGATATGATTGGTGGCACAAGAGCAACCAACCTAAACTATAACGGAATTAATGTCTATGGAGATGAAGTCTCTACAGGGATTAAAGAAGTTGCTGTAGCCTTAGAAGCTTTGGGAATATTACCAGCAGGCGCTAATGCTTTGGTACCAAACGTTGCTGTCAGTAGAACAGGTTATAACGAAAGAGATTTAACAAACTATAATGCAGAAAGCATCAAAGCCGACTGGGGTCTTTATTACAGACCTTTTGAAAATGACTTTGAAATTTCATACATTGGAAAAGTAGGAACAGGTTCTACTATATACCAAGGAATCAACCGATATGCAATTAACAACTTTTTTCAAGAGCAGCATAAATTAGAAGTTAAGAATGATAACTTTTATGTAAGAGGTTATGTTGTTTCAGATGATGCTGGAGATTCTTACGACATGGTCTTTACAGGGATTAACATTAATAGAGCATGGAAAGACGATGTAACTTGGTTTGGCGAATATGCTGGAACATATGTGCAATCCACTTTAGGGGGCGCTACAGATGCACAAGCGCATGCCAATGCAAGAGCTGTGGCAGATACCGGTCGATTTTTACCAGGGTCTGCTGAATTTCAAAATGCATACAATACAAGCATTACCAACCCTGATTTAACTACAGGGTCTAAATTCCAAGATGCTTCTAAATATTACCATGCAGATGCAAACTATAATTTTTCGCATTTGATTGATGTTGTTGACATTCAAGTTGGGGGATCATTTAGACAATACAGCTTAAATTCTTCAGGAACCATCTATACAGATTATGATGGTGCAATAAACTACTCTGAATTTGGAGTTTATACACAACTTCAAAAAGAACTTGAATTAAGCGCTGACGCAAAATTAAAATTTACAGGATCTGTTCGTTATGATAAATCAGAATTTTTCGATGGCTTTTTTTCACCTAGATTAGCTGCTGGTTTAACACTAAACAGAAATCATAACATTAGACTCTCTGGACAAACTGGTTTTAGAAATCCAACCACACAAGATCTATTTATTGGATTGGATGCAGGACGTGCCTTACTTGTAGGGTCTGCACCAAACAACTTAGAGCGTTATTCAAATGTGTTTGATATTTCTCAAACAGGACAAGCTGCTTTTGGACAACCAGCTCAAATAACTCAAACGGGGTCCGCTGCGTATAACAATTCTTATACTGCAAGCTCAGTAGGAATGTTAGGAGTTACTGGAAATCCAGCAGACTTAGTCGTTGCAAATCCAGACGTCGTAAAGCCAGAACAAGTCACAGCATTTGAAGTAGGATACCGTGGAAAATTTGACAACTTAATTGTTGATTTTAGTGCGTACCATAACACATATAAAGACTTTATCTCTACAGAAATTGTAGTTGCACCTTTATATGGGGTTGTTGGAGATGGCGGACTTTCAGTTGCTTCTATTGCCAATGGCGATTATACAGCCTATAGTGCATACACGAACTCTAGAGCAGAGATTACATCTTATGGAGCTTCTATTGGATTGTCAACAAAAGTGTTTAGTGATTTCGATTTAAGCGGTAGTTATACTTATGCTAAAATGGATGAAGATAAAAACTTTCCTGATTTCAATACAAACTTTAACACTCCAGAACATAAATTCAAGGCCTCTTTTGGAAATACAGCCTTATTTGAAAACTTTGGATTTAACGTGTCGTACAGATTTAGTGATGACTACTTCTGGGAAGCATCCTTTGGAAATGGTGTTGTAGAAGAATTCCATACCGTTGATGCACAAATCAATTATGCAGTACCAAGTATAAAATCAACATTCAAAGCAGGTGCTACAAACTTGTTAGGAACTGAATACAATACAGCATTTGGAACTGGAAACATAGGATCTATATATTTCCTATCATGGACTATTAACAACTAATAATCAAAATTATGAAACATATTAAATATATATTACTTAGTGCGGTAGTTCTTGGATTTACGGCATGTAATGACGTAGAAGACGTCCTTGAAGCGAATGGAGAAACCGTCGAAACAACAATGCTTCCAGCATTAAATGCAGGAGATTTAGATTTCTCTAATTACATTGCTGTTGGCCCTTCGTTTAGTGCAGGAGTTTCCGACGGAACTGTATTCTTAGCAAGTCAAGAAAATTCTTGGCCTAACATTATGTCTAAAGAATTTGCAAAAGCTGGAGGTGGTGAATTTAGACAACCCACAATGAGTGATAACTTTGGAGGACTCGCTCTTGGAGGGACTCGAATTGTAGGACCAAGACTTGTTTTTAATGGATCAGGACCAGCACCGTTGGAGTCTGTGATTGGACCAGTCACGGTGACAACAGATATCTTAAATAATCCCGAAGGACCTTTCAATAATTTAGGAGTGCCTGGCGCAAGAAGTTTTCACTTTGTAGCACCAGGATATGGAAATATTGCGAATGTGGCTCTTGGAGCTGCAAACCCTTACGCTACTCGACTGACTGGAAGTACACCAAACGCATCCATCATAGAACTCGCAGCAGCTCAAAATCCATCATTTTTCACTTTATCTCTATTTGGAGGAAATGATGTTTTAGGGTATGCTACGGGTGGAGCAGATCAAGCTGCAGATCAAATTACTGACTTAGCGACTTTTGAAGCAGTTCTTGATATTGCTTTAACAGCATTAACTGCCAATGGAGCTGATGGAGTGGTTTCAGGAACGCCGTATGTTACAGATTTACCGTATTTTAACGCAGTGCCTTTTAATGCTGTACCTTTAGATGAAACTACAGCGACTGCACTTAATGGTGGATATGCGGCATATAACGGTGGAATTCAAGCCGCTTTAGCTGCACTTGATGGGACTGGATTCTTCACTGCTGAAGAAGCAGAACAAAGAACAATTACATTTGCAGCAGGTCAAAATGCCGTTGTAATTGTTGATGAAGATCTTACAGATCTTGGTGCAATAAACCCTGTATTTGCTGCTTTGCCTAAATACAGACAAGCAACCGCAGAAGATTTATTGGTACTTACAAGTGCATCTTTCATAGGTACATTAGCAGATCCAAACAATCCTCTTTCTGTAAATGGAGTTGCAGTACCTTTAGCTGATAAATGGGTCGTTACTGAACTAGAATTAGAAAAAATCATTATCGCAACTGACGCTATGAACATGAGTGTTCAAGCAGCTGCTGAAAGTTATGGAATTGCTTATGTAGACTTACAAGCAATTTTAACACAAGCATCAACTACTGGAATTGTATTTGATGATTACACATTAGATGCTAATCTTGTAACTGGAGGTTTAGTAAGTTTAGACGGAGTACATTTAACAGCAAGAGGCTATGCGTATATGGCAAACTCTTTCTTACTAGCTATTGATAATCACTATGGATCTAATTTTGTAGCTTCAGGAAATGTTGCTAAAGCAGGAGATTATCCAACAAATTATTCCCCAATGTTGGAATAAATTTTTCTGAATATAAAAAACCTAAAAAACCCGGAGCAATGCTCTGGGTTTTTTAATTAAAACTATTATCTTTGCATCGCGAAAACCACGTGTTTTCTACACCATTTTTAGATAAAACTATAAACAAAAAAGTAATGTCAAAAGTTACAGGTAAAGTTGCTCAAATTGTAGGTCCAGTGATCGATGTCGAATTCGCATCCGGAGCAGACCTTCCAAAAATTTACGATTCTTTAGAAATCAACAGAACTGATGGGTCTATTTTAGTCCTTGAAGTTCAATCGCATATTGGTGAAAACTCAGTGCGTACCATCGCTATGGACTCCTCAGATGGATTAAGTCGTGGAACCGAAGTAAGTGCTACGGGCGCACCAATCCAAGTCCCAGTTGGTGATGATGTCTATGGTCGTTTATTTAATGTTATTGGAGATGCTATTGATGGTTTGGGAGATTTACCTAAAGCAGGATCTGCTGGACTACCAATCCACAGACAAGCACCAAAATTTGAAGAACTTTCGACTTCAACAGAAGTTTTATTTACAGGAATCAAGGTCATTGATTTAATTGAACCCTATGCAAAAGGTGGTAAAATTGGATTATTTGGAGGTGCAGGTGTAGGTAAAACCGTACTGATACAAGAATTGATTAACAATATTGCCAAAGGCCATGGTGGTCTTTCGGTATTTGCCGGCGTTGGAGAGCGTACACGTGAAGGGAATGATTTGCTTCGTGAAATGCTTGAATCTGGTATTATAAAATATGGTGATGACTTTATGCATTCCATGGAAGAAGGCGGATGGGATCTTAAAAAGGTTGATAAATCAATCATGAAAGAATCCAAAGCAACTTTCGTATTTGGACAAATGAATGAGCCACCTGGAGCACGTGCACGTGTTGCCTTATCTGGATTAACAATTGCGGAATACTTTCGTGATGGTGCTGGAGACGGTCAAGGAAAAGATGTATTATTCTTTGTGGATAATATTTTCCGATTCACACAAGCCGGTTCAGAAGTATCCGCACTTCTAGGGCGTATGCCTTCTGCCGTAGGATACCAACCAACATTAGCAACCGAAATGGGAGCCATGCAAGAGCGTATTACCTCAACTAAAAGAGGATCCATTACATCTGTACAAGCGGTTTACGTCCCTGCAGATGATTTAACAGATCCTGCACCAGCAACAACCTTTGCACACTTAGATGCAACTACAGTATTATCGCGTAAAATTGCAGAACTTGGTATCTACCCTGCAGTAGATCCTTTAGATTCTACTTCAAGAATTTTGACAGCCGATATTTTAGGAGATGAGCATTATAACTGTGCACAACGTGTAAAAGAGTTGTTACAACGTTATAAAGAATTACAAGATATCATCGCGATTCTTGGAATGGAAGAATTATCTGAAGAAGACAAATTGGCTGTTGGACGCGCACGTCGTGTACAGCGTTTCTTGTCACAACCCTTCCACGTAGCAGAACAATTTACAGGCCTAAAAGGAGTGTTAGTTGATATTAAAGAAACAATCAAAGGATTTAATATGATCATGGATGGTGAGTTAGATCGCCTTCCAGAAGCAGCCTTCAACCTTAAAGGAACCATTGAAGAAGCAATTGAAGCTGGTGACAAAATGTTAGCTGAAGCCTAAAAAATAGACTATGTATTTAGAAATTGTAACTCCAGAAGCAACCATATTTAAAGGAGAGGTAGACAGTGTCTCTGTTCCTGGTGTGAATGGTGATTTTGAAATGCTAAATAATCACGCCGCAATTGTATCGATTCTTAAAAAAGGATCTGTAAAAATCGCGGGAGATATTACACTCGATGATGCAAATAAAGAATTTTTTGAAAAAAAAGGAAAAGGCTATTGGTTTGCCATTGATTCTGGTGCTATTGAAATGAATGCTAATAAAATCATTGTATTAGCTGACTAATACAATACCTTTTGATGATACAAAACTGAAAGCTCAAACAACTGTTTGGGCTTTTTTATTTCCCTGAAAACTTAGCCTTACGTTTTTCTAAAAAAGCAGTCGTTCCTTCTTCAAAATCTTCAGTATCAAAACACTTTCCGAATTCAGAAATTTCAACGTCATAACCATTCACCCCATCAGCAAAATTTGCATTAACTGCTTTGATCGCCGCAGAGATTGCTAAAGAAGAGTTTGATTTAATTTTATCTGCTAAAGCAAAACACTTTGGCAATAATTCCTCTTGAGGTACTACATGGTTTACAAGCCCATAAGCGAGTGCTTTTTCGCCATCAATCATAGTTGCTGTCATGATCATTTCCATAGCACGTCCTTTTCCTATGAGCTGTGCCAAGCGTTGCGTTCCTCCATAGCCAGGAATCAACCCCAGAGATACTTCTGGCAAACCCATACGGGCATTCGTACTCGCCAATCTGAAATGTGCAGCCATAGCCAATTCCAACCCACCTCCAAGCGCAAATCCATTGACAGCCGCAATAACCGGAGTGGATAAATTCTCTATAAAATCAAACAATAAATCCTGACCTTCTTTAGACAATGAACGCCCTTCTGTTTGATCAAAATGTGCAAACTCACTAATATCAGCCCCTGCCACAAAAGCCTTTTCGCCACTGCCCGTAATGATGATTACTTTGGTGTCTAAATCCGATTCAGCAGCCTTTAAAGCCGTATGCAATTCAAAAATAGTGGCACTGTTTAATGCATTTAACTTTGTGGGTCTATTGATTGTGATCGTGGTAACTCCATCACTAAAATCACTTAAAATCATGTTATACTTCATCTTTAAAATATTTAGGGAAACGTACGGTAAACTGGCTTCCCTCATCTATAACAGAAGAGAAGTTAATACTACCATTATACGTGTCAATCATGTTTTTTATCATTGGTAAGCCCAGTCCCATACCACTTGTTTTGGTTGTGAACTTAGGTTCAAAAATTCGGTCTTCGATGGCTTTTGTAATCCCACTGCCGTTATCCTTAACCTCAATTATAACGTCTGTATCATCAGAAAACAGGTGAATACTAATCTGAGGTGAGCGATCTTTAGGGATGGATTGGACGGCATTTTTCACTAAATTGGTAATAATTCGAATCAATTGAGACCGGTCAAAATTAGCAATGATTTCAGGCTCTTTTGAAATGAATTTTAGGTCTTTTTCTGGAAAAATCTCCAGAGCCAACTCCACAACTTCAACCACATTTAAAACTTCGAGTTTTTGAGCAGGCATTTTCGCAAAATCTGAAAAAGCCGATGCAATAGAGCTCATGGTATCTATTTGTTGGATTAATGTCTTGGTGTATTCATTAACTTTTTTGTGAATATCTGGATCTTGTGGGTCAAATTTATGCTGAAAACTTTGTACGCTTAAACGCATAGGGGTCAATGGGTTTTTGATTTCATGAGCCACTTGTTTTGCCATTTCGCGCCAGGCTTGTTCTCGCTGACTTGAAGCCAACTTTTTAACACTGTCCTCCAATTCATCAATCATATTATTGTAGGATTCAACCAAAGCGGAAATCTCTGAACTTGCTCCTTTAAGTTCTATTTTTTGATTGCGTTTTCCCAAGCGCGTTTCCTTCATTTTTTCTTGAATCGTTTGAAGTGATTTTGTAATGTATTTAGATACAAAATACGCAAAGGCTATAGCCAGTAAAATCATGATGATATACGCATAACTCAGCCGAATTAAAAATGCTTTAAGTTCGCCATAATTCAAAGAATCGTCATCAAAATAAGGGACGTTTAATACGCCAAGGGGTTTGGCGTTACTGTCAGTAAATATCATATACGAAGACCTATAATCTTCCCCAAATCGTTTGATTTTTTCAACAAAACGCTTGGAGACACTTTGTTTAAGTTTATCTAAAATATCCTCTGATAGGCGCGTATCAATGGTGTTTTTATCGAAATTAGGTTTCGACATTTTAATCAGGTCGCCCTTTAAATCATAGAGGTTAAAATTCACGTTGTGAATATTGGCAATCTCATATATTTTATCTTTAAAAATCAGAGGGAGATTCTCTGTTTTAACCTCCCAAGTTGTTTCTTTTAAAACATAATTTATACTCGAAATAAGTTGTGCCTCCTTTCGTTCCAAACGCAATCGGTGGTAGTCTTGAGACTGCTCATTATATTGATAAATTGTGACACCAGCAATAAGTATGGAGGCGACAACAACCAACATAATCATATATATAAAAATACGAGAGCTTAAAGACAATTTACGTTTTGCCATAAAAATAGACTTTTGTTAAATATAGAAAAAAAAACGAGGACATCACTTAATGATTACTCAGAACGTGTGCGTTTGTATAATTTAATTCCGAACATTAAAAGAATTGCCAACCCAACAAGCCCCAACATTCCATAAGCCATATTGAGGGTGTTTTTTAATAATACTAAAAATACAACTGCAAAAAGAATGAGCGTCGCGCCTTCATTCCAAATACGCATAAAATTAGAGGAGTATTTAATTTGGTCTTTTTGAAGTTCCTTAAAAATAAGATGTGTTTTGATGTGATACATAATGAGCAATACCACAAACCCTAACTTTGCATGCATCCAAGACTGTTCGAGCCAAATGGGTGCTAAGACCAAAAGCCAAAGACCAAAGACTATAGCTAAAATTGCAGAGGGCCATGTAATAATATACCACAAGCGTTTTGCCATTAGCTTCATCTGTGTTGATAAAATTTCTTTGTCGGGAGATGCTTTTTGGGACGATTCAATGTGATATATAAAAATACGAGGAATATAAAATAACCCCGCAAACCATGTGATTACAAAAATCAAATGAAGCGATTTAATATAGTTATAAGAATCCATAATTATGATTTTGAAATTAATTTAGTCTTGACTTCTCTATATAAAATAAATGCGGTGACTAGAGTAGATAACACATCTGAGGCTGGAAACGCCATCCAAACACCGAGTTCCCCATACCATAAAGGTAGTATAAAAATGAGAGGAATAAAGAAAAACCCTTGTCGAGACAAGGTCAACAAAAGAGCGGGTACTGCTTTCCCTACGGCCTGAAAATAGGCGGATCCAATCAGCTGAATTGCGATAATGGGAGTGGCTGCAAAGACCCAACGCATCGCAACAGGTGTTTTTTCAATTACCAAAGGATCTGTAGTAAACATGCGCGTAATCAGTTCTGGGAACCCAATCAACAACACAAAGATTAGAAACGCCAACGCCATCGAATATGTAATTGCAATTCGGATGGTTTTTTTGACGCGTTCATAATTATGAGCCCCATAATTATAACCTGCTATGGGAACAAAACCTTGTGTAATTCCAAAAATCGGAAACAGTGCAAACATTAGCATTCGAGAGACTATTGCATAGGATGTCACCGATGTTTCTCCGCCGAAATCATATAAAATAGTGTTCATTAACAAATAGGTAATACTCACAATGGCTTGTCGTGATAGGGTCACTGAACCTAGATTACTGATTTCTGATACAATTGTTTTTTGGAGTTTAAAATGTGGCCATGAAATTTTCATTTCAGAATTTTTGGAAAGAAAAAACCATAAAATAAACGAAAAACATAGTACATAAGAACCTGTTGTAGCCCAAGCTGCAGCCATCATTCCCAAATCCATCACATTTATTAGAAGGACATCTAATACTAAATTTGAAACCGATGGAATCATCATCGCATACATCGCGAATTTGGGTTTGCCTTCGGCTCTAATCACCGTATTTCCCATCATAGACAAGGCTAAAAAAGGAACTCCATAGAGTACAATTCTGTAGTATATTTTTGCAGGCTCAAAAATAGTCCCTTTGCCACCAAACGTTGGTATAATCCCATCAATATAATACAACCCAAAAAACACAAGTACAACCGTCAACAACAAAGTCATTGTAATTTGATTTCCAAACGTTTTAAAGGCTTTTGGCACCTCTTTTGCTCCGAGTGCTCTAGAAATAATAGAAGATCCTCCAATCCCTATAGACATTCCCAAAGCAGCAATAAAAAATGAGACTGGCAGTACCACATTAATTGCCGCAATGGCTTGCGAACCAATCCAATGCCCCACAAAAATTGTATCAACTAAAATATTAAGCGACATGACTAAAATTCCAATGGATGCTGGAACAGCCTGTTTGATTAATAGTTTACCAATCGTTTCAGTGCCAAAGTCTTGTGAGGTAGATTTTTGCATCCAGTCTAAATTATTTTGAAGCCCATTCTGTAACCCATTTAGCAAGAAGCGATACCCAAGCCGGATCGTCATTTAAACAGGGAATGGTTGTGAAATCTTTACCCCCTACTTCGTGAAAAATTTCTTCGCCTTCCATTGCAATTTCTTCTAGGGTTTCAAGGCAATCACTTACAAAAGCGGGAGTTGCAATCGCCATGGATTTTGTGCCTTCTTTTCCTAAACGCTCAATTGTACGGTCGGTGTAAGGCTGCAACCAAGGATCAAATCCTAAACGCGATTGAAACGAAGTTGAATAGACCGCATCCTCAAGACCTAATTCTTCGCCCACCAAACGGGTGACTTCAAGACATTGGTGTTTATAACAATAGGCATGTGCTTCTGAAGGGGTAACACAACACGACTTGTCAATTTTACAATGGGACTTCGTGATGTCACTTTTACGGATGTGACGTTCTGGAATTCCGTGATAAGAAAACAATAAATGTTCGTATGTTTTTCCTTTTAACGATTCTTTAATCGTATTGGATAAGACTTTAATATATTCCGGATTGTTGTAAAATGGGGGTAAGTCCGAAAGTGTCAATTGTGGAAAGTATGCATCTCTTAATTCTTTAGCGAGTACCAAAATTGTTTCGGTCGTAGCCATTGCATATTGTGGATATAAGGGAACAATTAAAACCTCATCAACCCCTTGATCGACTAATTTTTGAAGTCCATTTTTAATGGTCATGCTGCCATAACGCATGGCGAGTGCTACGGGCAATTCGACTTCTTTTTTAAGTTTATTTTCTAAACGTTCGGATAAAACAATCAATGGAGACCCTTCTTCCCACCATATTTTTTTATACGCTTTTGCCGATTGTTTAGGGCGTGTATTTAAAATAATGCCTTTGACTAAAAGGGTTCGTGCCCATAGAGGAACATCGATTACGCGTTCGTCCATCAAAAATTCACCTAAATATTTTTTAACATCTTTTGGAGTGGGACTATCTGGAGACCCGAGGTTTACTAATAAAACGCCTTTCATATTGGTTAATTAAGAGATTGAATGTATTTTTTGGGAGTGGTCCCATATTGTTTTTTAAATGCTGAAATAAAATGACTGGCCGTACTGTAGCCTACTTTAAGTCCAACTTCATTGACGTTATGAGCGCCAGATTCTAATAATTTTCGAGCAAGTTCCATTTTATAATCAAATAAAAATCCATAAACCGTTGTCCCGTAAATTTGCTTAAATCCTTCTTTGAGTTTCTTGAGGCTCAAATCAATTTCAACGGCTAAAGCCGATAAGGTTGGAGGCTCCGAAAGACGGTTGATAATAATGTCTTTGGCTTGCCTGATTCTAACAACATTTGAATCATCAACCAAAAAAGGACATTGCTCAATGTTTACTTCTTCACCCCTATTAAAATACAAACTTAACAACTCATACGCTTTCCCTTTAAAATATAAAGACTTGATGGTGGAATTTAAATTGTAATTAATAAGTTGGTTTAAAACAATGGCCATAGAGGGAGAAATATGTCCGTCTTTATAATATTTTTTATCTTGATTGTCTTCGCTTAAAAATGTGATATAATCCGCTTCATGGGAAAATAATCCGTGGAATTTTTTAATAGAAATTAATAACGATACAACCCAAGTTTTTGGGTCAACCTCTAAATAAATCGGCAAATCTCTTTGGGGGTTGTAAAGTAATAGTGAATTTTCTTCAGAAATGTTAAGACTGTAAGTTCCATTGTTAAACACAAACTTACTCTGTCCTTTCAAGCAAAAGTGAAATTGAATATACGAGCTATCTATTTCCTTTTCAAGGAGTTGAACTTCAGAAGTTTCGTTCTGATACGTCATAACAATAAATCCAGTCTCGACCGCTGTTTCTAAAAAAGATCCTTGAGCGATATTTTTTGGAAGAGATTCCGCACTTTTAAAGCTGCCTTTATTTAGACTCATTATAAATAAAAATTATTAGTTGTCTTTATTTTTACCTGCAAAAATAATAATTTGAACAAAAATAAGTAAATAATACATGCAAACCTCTAAACGACATATAAAGTTCTTCTAGCGTTATTTTTTACAAATCAAAGCAATTATTTTTGTGACGAAATATTTCCAAATATATTAATGGAACAATTCAATAAATCAGAAAAAACCTATTTCTATGTGATTGGCCTCAGCTATAAAAAGGCCGATGCTAAAATGCGTGGGGAATTTAGTTTAGACAAAACTGCTAAAACAAATTTATTGGTTCAAGCCAAAGCTAGTGGCATAAAAAGTTTAGTGGCAACCTCTACATGTAACCGCACCGAAATATACGGTTTTGCTAGACACCCTTTTGAACTTATTAAATTACTTTGTGACAATACACAAGGCACTGTTGAGGATTTTCAAAGTGTGGCATATGTCTATAAAAATAGTGATGCCATTCAGCATATGTTTAAAGTTGGTGCTGGTTTAGACAGTCAGATTTTAGGCGATTTTGAAATTATTAGCCAACTAAAACTAAGTGCAAAAGTTTCTAAAAAACACCAACTACTTAACGCCTATTTAGAGCGTTTGATTAATGCGGTGATTCAAGCTAGTAAACGCATAAAAACAGAAACAGAATTGTCGTCAGGAGCCACCTCCGTCTCTTTTGCTTCTGTACATTATATCAAAAAAACTGTAAATGAAATTTCTTCCAAAAACATCTTGCTTTTTGGAACTGGAAAAATTGGACGAAACACTTGTGAAAACCTTATAAAGCACACGAAAAACGAGCACATTACGCTTATAAATCGCACACGTGACAGAGCAGATAAAATCGCAGGGAAATTTAAACTTCTGGTCAAAGATTACAGTCAATTACAAGAGGAAATCGGGAATACTGATATTTTAATTGTGGCAACTGGAGCACAAAACCCAACAATTGATAAACATCTTATTCAAAACAAAAAACCTTTACTGATTCTTGATTTATCAATTCCTAAAAACGTTAATGAAAACGTGATGGAACTGCCATTGGTCACCTTGGTACACTTAGACCATTTATCTCAAATGACCGATGAAACATTAGAGAAAAGAAAGGTATATATTCCGATTGCTGAAAGTATCATTAGTGACATTCAAACGGAGTTTGAAGCCTGGGTAGATAACCGAAAATTTGCGCCCACAATCAAAGCACTCAAACAAAAATTAGAAGTGTTTGCTACTGCTGAAGTGGATGCTCAACGAAAAAAAACAAATGAATTTAATGAAGCACAAGCGGAGTTAATCAGTGCCAATTTAGTTCAGAAAATAACCAACCACTTTGCACACCATCTAAAGGACGAAACAAACTCTAGAAGTGAAAGTCTCGAACTCATCAAAAAGGTGTTTCAATTAGATTCTAAAAGCCATGTCTAAAATTATTCGAATCGGTACACGTGATAGTGCTCTTGCGCTTTGGCAAGCAAAAACCGTCCAATCACAACTCCAACATTTAGGGCATGAAACCGTATTGGTTCCGGTAAAGTCTACAGGGGACTTGGTTTTAAATAAACCCATTTATGAACTTGGGATTACAGGAGTTTTTACACGTACTTTGGATATTGCATTGCTAAATGAGGAAATTGATATTGCTGTTCATTCCTTAAAAGATGTGCCTACGGTGCTGCCAGAAGGGATCGTTCAAGCAGCTGTTTTGAAACGTGGAAACATTAGAGATACACTTGTTTTTAAAAAAAATGAAGAGTTTCTAGCTCAAAAAAATGCTGTGATTGCAACCGGAAGTTTACGAAGAAAAGCACAATGGCTCAACCGCTACCCTACCCATAGTATCGTAGGTTTAAGAGGAAATGTAAATACCCGTCTTGAAAAATTAAAAAACAGCGATTGGAATGGTGCCATCTTTGCAGCAGCCGGATTGGGGCGTCTAGAACTAACCCCTGAAAACTCTGTAAATTTGGAATGGATGGTTCCCGCACCAGCACAAGGGGCGCTGATGATTGCAACCTTAAAATCGAATCTTGAAGCAATGGAAGCCTGTGCGCCGCTTAACCATGAAGAAACTGAAATATCTACAAGAATTGAACGTGAGTTTTTAAATAAATTAGAGGGTGGCTGTAGCGCACCCATTGGAGCACTCGCCTATATCAAAGAAGAAGAAGTTCATTTCCATGGGATTATTTTAAGCACAGATGGAACTAAAAAAATTGAAGCAAAACGCACCGCAAAACTTGGCGAACACCATGCCCTTGTTGATGATTGTGTTGAATTTATTTTAAGTCGTGGAGGCAAAACACTGATAGGTACCACAGCAATAGAAACGCTTCCAACCACTATTTTTTCTTCAAAATTATTAAGTCAAGGTCAAAAAGATTTATTTAACAACACCCTTAAAGTTGAGAGTTCTGACTTTGTCAAAACAGCCACAAATAGAATCAAGCCGCTGTTTTTAAAAGCCGCTCATAAAAATGTGGTTATCACTAGCAAAAATGGCGTAGAAGCTCTCTTAAATAACTGCCCTGTTGAAGACCTAAATTTTGAAACCATTTATTGTGTTGGCAGACGCACCAAACGCCTGATTGAGCAGAAAATTGGACCTGTCAAACACTCCGAAAAAAATGCTAAAGCATTGGCAAATTATCTAGTAGAATTTATTGAAGGTTCTGAAGTGACCTATTTTTGTAGTGACATTCGAATGGATGATTTACCTACTATTTTAGAAAAAAACAACATTAAAGTTCAAGAAATTGAAGCTTATAGCACAAAACTAGAAGCCCCTAAACTAGAGAGTTCAATAGAGGGCGTTATGTTTTACAGTCCCTCTACAATTCAAAGTTTTTTACAAAAAAACACCCCCGACTGTATCGCATATTGTATTGGGGAAAGCACCGCTAAGGAAGCAAAAAAATATTTTAAAGATGTACGTGTCGCGAAAATCCCTACCGTAGAAAGCGTCATCGAACTTGTGAATCAAAATTATATTTAAACGTTATGATTAAAAACGATTTATTTTTAAGAGCCCTAAAAGGAGAAACTGTCGAGCGTCCCCCTGTTTGGATGATGCGTCAGGCAGGACGTTACTTACCAGAATTTATCGCCATTCGTGAAAAGTATGATTTTTTTACCCGTTGTCGAACACCTGAACTCGCGAGCGAAATTACAGTACAACCGATTCGACGCTACGGAATGGATGCTGCTATTTTGTTTTGTGATATTTTGGTAATCCCACAAGCAATGAATATTGAAGTTCAAATGAAGCCCAATTTTGGACCCTATTTACCAAACCCTGTACGTACACAAAGAGACGTTGACAATGTTATTGTTCCGGATGTGACCGTAGAATTGGATTATGTGTATCAAGCCATCAAAGCGACCAAAGAATTGTTAAACAACGACATTCCTTTAATCGGTTTTGCAGGCTCGCCTTGGACAATTTTATGTTATTGTGTGCAAGGACAAGGAAGTAAAAACTTTGATAAAGCTAAGGAGTTTTGTTTTACAAACCCGATGGCAGCACATCAATTATTACAAAAAATTACAGATACGACCATTGCTTATCTTAAAGAAAAAGTCAAAGCAGGTGTCAATGCAGTTCAACTATTTGATTCTTGGGGCGGGATGTTGTCTCCAACAGATTATCAGGAATTTTCATGGCAGTATATCAATCAAATTATAGAAGCATTAAAAGAGGATGCCCCTGTAATTGCTTTTGGAAAAGGATGTTGGTTTGCTTTGGGTGAGATGGCAAAATCCAATGCTTCGGCTCTTGGAATTGACTGGACCTGTTCGGCTCGAAATGCTCGATATTTAACTGGTGGAAATATAACACTTCAAGGAAATTTTGACCCTTCTAGATTGTTGTCCCCCCCTGCTGAAATCAAAAAAATGGTACACCAAATGATTAATGAATTTGGAAAAGACAAGTACATTGTCAACCTAGGACATGGAATTTTACCAAACATTCCTACTGACCATGCAAAAGCATTTATTGACGCTGTAAAAGAATATCGTTCATAACCCCCTAAATCTATTATAATGAAAGATCTATTTTATAATTACATCGAAAATTTACAAGACACCATCACTTCAAAGCTTGAAGAAATTGATGGGAGTGCATCTTTCAAAGAAGATATTTGGAAACGCCCGGAAGGTGGTGGTGGACGTACCCGAGTGATAGAGAATGGAGCGGTTTTCGAAAAAGGAGGTGTTAATATTTCAGGTGTTCATGGCAAGTTGCCTGACTCAATGCAAGCCTACTTTAAGGTTGGTGATGTTGATTTTTTTGCTTGTGGACTAAGTTTAGTCTTGCATCCAAAGAATCCAATGGCACCCACAGTGCATGCAAATTGGCGCTATTTTGAAATGTATAACAAAGAAGGAGAAGTCGTCGATCAATGGTTTGGTGGTGGACTAGATTTAACCCCCTATTATCTGTTTGAAGAGGATGCAACCCATTTTCATCAAACCTGCAAAAAGGCCTGTGACGCACACAATCCTGATTTTTATACGACCTATAAGAACCGTTGTGATGATTATTTTTACAACAGCCATAGAAACGAAGCACGAGGAATTGGCGGGCTGTTTTTTGATTATTGCAAGGCCACAGAAGATATAAATATGGAACAGTGGTTTAATTTTGTAAGTGAGGTGGGAGATCGTTTTTTAGAAGCCTATGTTCCTATTTTAGAAAAACGAATCCATTTACCCTATACGCCAGAAGAACGCAACTGGCAAGAAATTCGAAGGGGACGTTATGTGGAGTTTAATTTAGTGCATGACAAAGGCACCCTTTTTGGGTTGAAAACAAATGGAAGAATAGAAAGTATTTTGATGAGTTTGCCTCCTCACGTACAGTGGGTATATGACCATCATCCCCAACCAAACAGTAGAGAAGAACAATTAATACGGGTGTTAAAAAACCCTGTTGAATGGGTTTCTTAGGTTTAAAGCTTAAAGCAATAAGTTAAAAGTTATGGTAGATTATAAAAATTACAAAGTATGGCAAAAGTCTCATGATCTTGTGATTGATATTTATCAGATAACATCAGCTTTTCCAAAGTCTGAGCAATTCAATCTTGTTTCACAAATTAACCGCGCAAGCTTATCTGTCCCAACCAACATTGTAGAAGGTTGTGGCAGAGAAACTCAAAAGGAATTTATAAGATTTCTCTATATTTCATCAGGTTCTGCTCATGAATTAGAGTACTTGATTTTGGTGTCAAATGAATTAAAATTTATCTCTACAAAAGATTCTAAAGCACTTTTAAAAAAAATAGATGAGATTAAAAAAATGTTGTTTTCATTAATCAAAACCATTAAAAAATCACTTTAAGCTTTTAGCTTGAAGCTTAAAACTAATATTATGTATCCAATCAAAAGAAATAGACGTTTACGATCCAATGAATCAATCCGTAGCTTGGTAAGAGAAACCGTTCTGACACCAAATGATTTTTTAGTCCCTTTGTTTGTTGTAGAAGGGAAAGGGATCAAGGATGAAATCCCTTCCATGCCCAACTATTTTAGATTTAGTTTGGACACTCTTGAATCTGAAGTAAAACTACTTTGGAGTTTAGGATTAAAGTCCGTGCTCGTCTTTGTGAAAGTAGCCGATATTCTTAAAGATAATAAAGGCACGGAAGCTTTAAATTCAAACGGCTTGATGCAACGTGCTGTAAAAACCATCAAAAATGTTTGTCCAGAAATGCTCGTCATGACAGATGTCGCACTGGATCCTTATTCAATTTATGGTCACGATGGAATTGTTTCTAATGGAATTATTCAAAATGATACTACCGTAGAAATTTTGACAGGAATGAGTTTATCTCACATTGAGGCAGGTGCAGATTTTGTGGCGCCTAGTGATATGATGGACGGACGGATTCTCAGCATTCGTGAAGCCTTTGAAGACAACGACTATGTTGATGCGGGGATCATGAGTTACAGTGCCAAATACGCCTCTTCATTTTATGGACCTTTTAGAGATGCCTTAGATTCTGCTCCTGTAGATTCTAAAAATATTCCAAAAGACAAAAAAACCTATCAGATGGATTACGCCAACCGTTTTGAGGCATTAAGGGAAACCGAAATGGACATTGACGAAGGTGCAGACATTGTAATGGTGAAGCCAGGTTTGGCATATTTAGATATACTTCGGGAAATTAAAAACGAATTTGATGTGCCTGTGGCGGCTTATCAAGTGAGTGGCGAATATGCCATGATCAAAGCTACAAGCGAAAAAGGATGGCTCAATCACGATCAAGCAATGCTAGAAACAACAATGGCCTTTAAACGCGCTGGGGCAGACCTCATTGCAAGCTATTTTGCTAAAGATGTTGTAAAACTAATACGTTAGTGCTTTCGTTTTTTTGATTAAAATTAGCTAATATTGTTTTTTATTTAGGGGTGAGGTGGGCTCCCATTCTGCAATCTCTGGAAAAGTTATTTATGCTGCACCAAGTTATAACGGCGGGATTTTTTATTTGCTAAAATAGGAGACAAAGAGTGTCGGATTTATTTTATATTTACAATGTTATAAACACACACAAATGAAAAAATTCATAACACGACTATTAATTCTCGTTGCAGTACTCATTGCAATTCTCTATATCACAGATACCGATTACCTTT